>Ga0209572_1000365_pt1 | contig 74424 bp, 84 predicted proteins | sample EBPBio232012_DNA_FD_185867 | JGI IMG/M metagenome (GOLD analysis project Ga0209572, IMG submission 185867) | Wastewater treatment Type I Accumulibacter community from EBPR Bioreactor in Madison, WI, USA - Reactor 1_1/23/2012_ DNA (SPAdes)... | ecosystem: Engineered > Bioreactor > EBPR >...
TAAATATACAACTTTTTTCTGATATAAGAAAATACCTAACAAAAAATATCAACCAAAGAAGGAATCTGGGGCAATTCCTCCCCTTGCCTAAAGGCGAAGGGGTTTCCTTGCTCCCAATATTAATGAAATCAATTAAAATCCTTTCCCGAGTAGATGAAAACGGCAAACTAAAAAGAAACAGACAGTTAATTGCAGATTCATTTAAACATTTTTCGGGAAAGGAAATTGAAATAGTTATAAAACGAAAGTATAAAATGCGAAGCAACCAACAGAACGCTTTTTATTGGGGCGTTACCCTTCCATTCTTTCAAAATCTATTCCATGAAGCGTGGGGAGAAATAAGACCTATCGAAGAAATACACGAGATTATGAAAGCTACTTGCAATTATACGGAAATACCAAACCCTATTACAGGTGAGGTTCAAAGAATACCGCAAAGCACAACAGAACTCACTACTTCCGGTTGGATGGATTTTGAATTGCAAATGGATCAGTTTGCAAGAGATTTTTTTAATGCGACTCTGCCAAAACCTAATTATTATGGCGTTAAACTATCTAATAAAGCACTTTTACAAAGGAAAAATCACGGGAAATAAATGAGGGATTATAAGGGCTTTAAATACGTTCTAAACAAGTGCGGTGATGATATACATTACTGGACTGAAAAAACCCTTAAAACGGGCAAAAAACAAATAAAATTAACCGCTAAAACAATACAACAAGCGGAAAAGGAAGTACACAAAATAATAAATAACATTTTAAAACAAAAACAATGAGTAATTACGAAACAAAACCAGGAAATGGTGCAATTTTCAAAAACAACAAAAAAGAAAAGGAAACCCATCCAGATTACAACGGAAAGATTCTCGATCCTAACGGCAAAGAATGGGAACTTTCTTTGTGGGTGAAAAAATCAGCAGCAGGAAATTCTTATTTCTCCGTAGCTGTAAAAGAGCCGTGGAAAAAGGATGTTGTAGATGCAATGGTAGAAACATCTAAAGGAAACGGGATAATGGATGAAGATCCAAGTGATCTTCCCTTTTAGAAAGGTGGAATCAAATTTGTATATTTGTACTGTAATAATCGAGTAGAAGCGTTTTATTACCATTGACGAAATTCATTTTAATATCTCAAACTGCGGAGTCTTCTACCTCCAAAGTTTGGGATTTTTTTATTTAAAAAAGTTGGCGGTAAACTAAAAACCGTAAAAAATATGGGTAATATTAGATTGTCATTTTATGACGAAAATGAAAACAAAATCGAAGTCAAAAACACCGATTTTAAAGAAATCACCATAAAAATAAATGATGGTGATGTAGGTGATCCTAATTGCGCTGAAATACAATTAGATGTTGACACTGCTGTTAGATTCTCAAAGGAATTAAGAAAGCAAATTGGGGAAGCAAAAGAAATGTTAGGTAATAAAACTGAATCAAATGGCTAAGGAGTTACCATATTTCAAGTTTGAGCCTAACGCCTGGGAAAATGGAAATATCCAAATGTTAAGCCGTGAAGATAAAGGTTTATTTATCGACCTTTGTAGTATGTACTGGTCAAGGTTGGGAGACCTTCCTAAAAAGTTAGCCGTTCAAAAGTTATGCGCTGGCAATGCGACCGCATTAAATTCGCTTTGCGAAGAAAATATTATCGAAGTAATTGATGGTAATGTTTATATAAAATTCCTCACTATTCAGTTAGATGAATTTGAAAATACAAGGATAACGAATAGTAAAAACGCTAAGGAAGGTTGGGAAAAACGCCGTAAACAAAAGGAATTAAGGGAACGCAATGCGACCGCATTAAATTCGCAAAGCGAAACTGATGCCATAAGAGAAGAGGAGATAAGAGAAGAGAAGATGAAAGAAGATGATAAACCGCCTACGGCTAAACAAAAATCTTTTAAATCTTTGACCGAAGATGAATTTAAACATTCTTTAGTTCCTTTTGTTCAGCAGTTCGGTAAAAATACAGTTAGAGATTTTTTCGATTACTGGACTGAGCCAACACCAAGTGGAAAAATGCGATTTCAATTAGAGAAAGCATGGGATGCTAAACGAAGACTTACGACATGGAAAAGAAAGGAAAAAGATTTCGGTAATACTCCAGATAAAGAAAAACTAAAAACAATTCCTGCTGGGGTTTGGAACGTTTAAATTTTAAATTATGGCATTTTTAGATTTAAGCACAGCGCAGAAGAAAATGCGCATACTTCGGGAAAAAGGAGAGTTAATTCCTGTAAGATTTGGTTTTCATACATGGAACCAATACGATAAAGGACAGTATTTAATGGGCAGTCGTAAATGTACTTTGTTATTAGGCGGTGAACCTAACCACGGTAAATCACAAGTTACAAATGAATTAGTAATGCAGATGATAGAGAAACACGGTTTTAAAGTCGCTATCTTTACAACTGAATCTGGGGATGTGGAAAAAGTATTTTCCCAGTTTTGCGGTTATTACATGGGTAAACCTTACACGAAGTTAAGGCCAGACGGAAAACCTAACCACTACGCAATGACAGATGATGAAGCAAGCGAAGCGGAATACTTCATGCTGCAACATTTGTACGTTTTCAAACAAGACCGAAAAAATACCAAGTATCAAACCTTAGAGAATATTTATTCAGAACTTGCGAAAGCGGAAGATTTTTATAATATTAAATTTGATTCTTTGGTAATAGATCCGATTTACGATGTAGATGATTTTGAGCCTAAAGCAGATGAAGTATTGAGGGTTTTAAACCGTATAAATTTGGAAGCAGAAGAAAGCAACCGATTTGATATTGTTGTAAATCATGTTTCTGAAACGGCTAAAACGGTAGATAAAAAAGGTAACCGTAAAAAATTACTCGCACTTGCAGATGAATTTTATGGGGGAAAAAACAACAATAGAAAAGCGATGCTCCAAGTATTAGTCCACAGACCAACGCCAAACGATGATCCGGATGCTGGAGAAATCGTCAAAGAAAATCAAACCAACATTCATATTTTGAAAGTAAAGCCAGAGGGTATAGCAAAATGGGGCGTTTACCCGATTTATTACGACTGGAAAAGTAGAAGGTATTATGAAATGTTTGAATATGAAAACAACCACTTTAAACAACAGTTTGCAAGCTGCACTAAGTTTTTTGACCGTAAACCAGACGAAGAAATTAATATAAAAACAATAACCGCTTCGCCGCAAGAAGCATTTAACATACAAGACAATGAGCAAGACGACGACGGATTCCCATTCTGAAATTAAAACTAACTTCAAAAATTGGCTGAATAATTGGGATGATTTAATATCAACACATGATGACATATACACGCAGGAAATCACAAGAAAAAAATACATTTGGTGCATTGCCACAATTAACAGAATTTTAAGTGAAACGGATGATAAGGTAATGGAAAAGCATACCGATAACGAATCAAAAGTGAAAGCAATGTTTAAAAACCAGGAAAAGCAGTTTTATAAAGATTTAAAAAAAGTCGCTGATTTTATGACTTGCGAAATGATGAGAATTGAAAACCTTTACGAATTGAAAAACCGCAAGAGTTATGAAAACTTTAGACTGCGTGCTGATATTGCAAAAAACAAATAATTAAAAAAAAACATATTGTGAAAGAAGTGAAGTTCCAATACAATTATATCAACATATTTTATAATTGAAGCCGTAAAACCCCGATGCCTTTAGGCTCGTGGGATGTAAGGCTAACCTTGTTCGTTAATGTATTTTTTAATTGTTTCCATATTCGCATTTCCTGTTGAGCATACGAAATATCCGTCCGACCAAAGAGTATTTTCTTTCCAAAAATGTTGTTTTAAAAATTGTTTGTGCATTTTGTGAATTTTAAAAGTCGTGATTTGTTTAATTCTGTGAATAATGGTAAATGCAGATATTGTTGGTGGAATATCTACTAAAATATGCAAATGGTCTTTGTCGCTTTCCATAGCATCTATTACGACACCTTTTTCAGAACAACATTCAAAAACCAATTGTTGAATATCGTCTGATATTTTACCAACTAAAATCGGCTTTCGATACTTAACAGCAATTACAAAATGCAACTTAATTAAGTGTTTAGAATGTGATTTCTTGTGGTATGTGTTTTGCATACTCAAAGATAGCAAATAATTTTTAAAGAAAAGCATTTGTTTCTGTAAATTTTTGTATATTTGTACTATGTTAAAAGCGTTTAAGTTTAAGTTAAATCCTACAAAAGCCCAATCCATTCTGCTAAATAAGCATATTGGAGCAAGTCGTTTTGTGTATAACTTAGCGTTAGAAACTAAACAAACAGCATACGCAGGATATAGAGTTAATCTTAATTGCTTTGATTTAATCAAACAGCTTCCTGAATTGAAAAAAGAATGTGAATGGTTAAAAGAAATTAATTCACAATCTTTGCAACAACCGATTAGGAATTTAGACAATGCTTTTACTCGTTTCTTTAAGGGGCAGGGTAATTTTCCTAATTTTAAAAAGAAGTCAAATGGTGGTAGTTTTAATATACCGCAAAATGTTTCTTTAGAAAATGGTAAACTAATTATTCCTAAGTTTAAAAAAGGTATTGATGTTGTTTTGCATAGACCCATTAAAGGAACAATCAGACAAGCTACTATCAGCAGAACTCCAACAGGTAAATATTATGTTTCAATTCTATGTGATACTGGAGATTTCAACAAACCAAAAGCAAAGATTGAAGAAAATACAAGTGTTGGAATTGATTTGGGGATTAAAACGTTTCTTGTTACATCTGACGGAGAATGTTTCGATAATCCTAAGTTCCTTAGAAATTCAATATCTAAATTAAAATATGTACAGCGTAAGTTTTCCAAAAACAAAGGAAAGCGAACAAAAAATAAATTAGCAAAATTACACGAAAAGGTAGCTAACCAACGTAAAGACTTCCTCCATAAAACCTCAAGCAAACTGATAAGTGATAACCAAACTATCTGCATTGAGGATTTGAACATAAAAGGAATGTTGGCTAACCATAAACTTGCACTCTCAATTTCAGACTGTGGGTGGTCTATGTTTGTTGATATGTTGGAGTACAAAGCCGAATGGTATGGTAAAAACATCCTTAAAATTGGCAGGTTTGAGCCGTCATCAAAACTACACGCAAATTGTGGATACATAAACAAAGACCTAAAACTATCTGATAGGGAATGGGTTTGTCCTAAATGTTGTGAAGTAGTTTCGAGGGATGTTAATGCTTCCATAAATATTAAAAATTTTGCTCTTAAAAATCATTTGTCTGTGGGACGCAGACTTAAAAATCAAGGTAAGTTGCCAACACTATTTGGAGCGTTGACCCTTGAAGCCCATACACCTTTAGGTTATGGGTAGTTCACATGGATGTAAAAACTTTAGATGATGTTAAAAAATTAAAAGACAAAATTTGGGATTAAAATGAGATACAAAAATTTATTTGGCGAAACAATCGCTACAGAATTATCAGATTTAAAATGGGGTGAATTTCGTTGCACAAATTGCAATAAAATTATTACCGAAAAAGAGGTTATTCCGAATGATAAAAATCAAAGAATTACAACAAATTCAATTAATTTTTGTAGCACTAAATGCCGCTCGGAAAATCGTTTAACGTATGATAGGAACGTAAGCTTATAACGTTTTGCGGCTTTGTGTCTGTTTGCCCCTTGCACAAGGCTTCAAGTTTAAAACAAATGTTGATGGGGGCAAATAGCACAAAACCGCTGTTATGTGGTCGTTTTTTTCTTTATTTTTTGTGCGGTTGGTGTATTTTTTATATTGATTTTCAATGAGTTACGATATTCTAACAAAATAATTTAAAAATACTTTGCAAAGTACTTGCATTGTAATTGTATTTTACCTATCTTTGTGTCAACAAAAAGAGATAATCATGCAAGTAACAAGCAAAATATTCGGAACTGGAACAGTAATAAGCCAAGATGCTACAACTGCAAAAGTTGATTTTAATGGTGAAGTAAAAAACTTGATGTTAAGATTTGCAAATCTTACAAATGAAGATGGAACAGCTTTTTATGTTGAACCAAAAAAAGTAAGCAAACCTAAAAAAGCAGCTTTGCCAAAAATTGATTATTCAAGATATTCTGATGCAGAATTAATTCAAATGCACAATGAATTGATGGGCGATTTAATGGAAGCAAAATTAGAAGCTCGCAAAGACTTAAAAACAGGAACACGTTAATTATTAACTTTAAATATACAATACAATGGCAAAGCAAGAATTTTACTTCGCAGTTTACGACAAAGAAGACACCTACAACGAAGATGAATGTTTAACCAGCTTCGATACAGAAGATGAGGCTCGTGATTTTGTAATTAGCGAAAATGCTGGTTACGGTTACGAAAAACTTTATTACAAAACGGAAGAAATTAATAACGATTAACTATGGCAAAGAAAAATTTCACTTGGAAACTGGACGAAGATTTGGTTTACAAAATTCAGAAACTCGCAGAACAAGAACATCGTTCACTAACTAATTATATTGAGGTTATGTTTATTGAAAAATCTCAATCCGCAGCGGTGGGCTGGAAAAAAAATAAAGAAAAAAATGCGACAGATGAAATAGCGAAAGAAATCGGGTATGAGAATTTTAACGATTATATGCGGGAATTAATCCTTAATTGCAGTGATTATTCCGTTGAAAGACTGAATAAAATCACTAACGAATTAGCCAAACGCTACGCCACCGAAGCCGAAGAAAACAAGAATATGAAATCGAAGATTGAGGATTTACAGGTTGAAATCCAAAGATGTTACGAAGCATTGGACAGTAGAAAAGGGTTAAGTATTTAACTACAAAAAAAATATAACGGTTCGGGCATTGCCGAATAACGGCATAAGAAGCCGAAAACGAGCTACTGAAAACGAGAGTAGATAAAAAGCACAAATCGCCAACTGATAATATTCAAGCCGTTATTCGGCAATACTGTGTTAGCCGTTCGTTCTTATTAACTTAAAATATAAAATACTATGATTAAAGGAAGATTACAAAGAGGTGATACGATGTTCGTTGTTAGAATTGAGCATTATGTTACGATTAGAACATTCGTAACTGCTTTGACTGAAAATTATTACGGAAAAAATGAAAGTTTCCCTAAAAAATTAACAAAGAAAGAAGCAGAAGAAATATTAAGGCATAGACTATTTTTTCACGGAAACAATGGAGAACGGGAAGATGGATATTTCGATGCTTCTTTTGAAGAAGGTGAAGTGTTTAACGCTATTTATAGTGATGCTTTTGACTTTGTAAAATCTAAATATCCGTGGTTGTCAGAGAATGACGGCTAACGTAAAACGGCTTGGTTTTTGGCGGTGGTAAGAAGCGAAAACCGAGTATAAAAACATAACTAAATTAATTAACAAATAGTGCTACTGATGACATTCGGCACCGCTGAAACCAAACCGACGTTATCTGTAGCCGAAATTTAACAAAGATTATGAATAATAAAAAAAGGCAATCAGACACATTTGATGAAGCACTTGAAAACTTAAAATCAAAAGGAATTAAAGATATTTTTTTAGAAGATTGGAATAATACTATTCCTAAAGATTTTACAGAATTAGTGAGAAAAAATATGATAGGTAAAATGGAGCAAAAAATGATGATTTATTTAGCGAGAAGAACTAATTCTAATTATAAAAATTTTTGGTATGAATTATTTCATTTTTACATAAACCCTCAAATAAATAAGTTTCCGAAATTGAACGTATAGTTTGGTTATCGGTTACAGATAACGGTTGCGTGTATGGGAAGTGGCGTAAAAACACACCCGAATTATAAATTAATAACTAATCTTAAAAATAAAAAACTATGTTTAAATTAAAAACCAAGTCAAGCCATTTCTTATACACGGTGTTAGTAGCTGTTTTTCTTTTCGGATGCGTAAGGGCTAAAACAGAGCCAATAGAGAAATATGGAGGTTCAAAATATGTCGTTTCAAAAATTGAAGGGACTGATTGGGGAAGGTTGTATAATATTCAACTAAAAAATAAAGACACTATTTTTTGGGCAACTGTTTTGGAGTTTGACGCAAAAAGCATAAAGGTTGGCGATACTATTCGTTAGTTTCTCTAAAATAGCTACTAACGGCTGACGCTATACGAAGGCAGGGGTTAAGATGCACTCCCTTTCAGCTTTTTTATTTTCTCTTTCATCAGTTGGTAGAGAATGGCTGTTCGTAATGGTTTTGCGGGACTTAATGTTAATTCTTGCATAATGTTTTCAATTAATATTTAAAGGGTGTTTTCACACTTGATTGCAATTATATATTTTAAATTGTACTTTTTGTCTATAAAAATATGGTTGAAGATGCCGTGAATAAGGCGTGGAAGTAAATTACTGAAATTTCGGGCAACTTTTGTCTTTCAGAATATTACTTATAATGTAGGTATCTGCATTGTAAATCCACCTGCGCTCTTTAGCTAACTGAATTTTGTTTGCACCGCACCATAAAATCATTCTGCCTTGTGGGTAATGGTAGAAAACCAAACTATGTTCTGAATGAGGGTAAATATCTTTTTCCAGACCCAAAAACTGAAGGAGTATATTTTTGTAGTATTCCCTGTATCTTATATTCAGTTTCTTTTTCTCTGATGCGGTCACGGTGCAAATATAGTTCATGATCTGTTTCGTTTAGTCATACCTTCCCCTTTATACCTTGCATTTCATTACTCGAATGATAACAAAAGTAATGTTAGATTCTATACTAACTCAGCACTCAACAAATTGACCCTTGCAGACCTTAAAAAGGTGTTAGCCACAAACTATTCGCTAACTTTTGTCAATCTCCTTTATCCCTGTTTCTTGTTATGCAGTTCGGGGTGTATGTTGTTAGGGGGTAAACATTGCATACTTTTGGAGGTATTGTACTTTTGTCCTTTTGAAACTTTTTGCCCTTGTTAAAATACGTTGGTTGGTTTGAGTTTTTGTCGGTCATACCTTAGTAAACACCGGAAGCGAAAAGTAAAAAAGAACTTTATATGTCCGGTATAGGCATAAAAAAACCCTACCGATTTTGTAGCCAAACAAACTCTGTGGTAGGGTTAAATATATCGTGAGATATTAGAAAAGCAAATGTACTGAATTTGTTTGGCTTTGACAAAGTTAATAATTAATTTTACATCTGCAATAAAAAATCGAACAAAAAGAATAAAAAAAATGCTTCACCTGATATGGTAAAGCATTGCGTTTCGTAATTCGTTGCGTGATTGGTTGGCTAATAAATATTTTGGTTAAAAAATTCATGCCCGATTAGCGAGCGTATCATTTCAAAATTGGTAGTCCTGTTATATTGATTCAGCTGCTTCTCGCTACTATGCCCGCTCATTGCCATTATCTGTCTATCTTCTATGTTGCTCATTTTTAATAGTGAAATGAACGTTCTTCTGGCGGTGTGCGAGCTTATCTCTTTGTAAATCGGAGAAAAGGTTTCGCTCATTTCCCCACCGATTGTCTTCCGGACTGCGATATTGTTTGTTAATCCCTTTTTTCTGGCAATATCCTTAATGACTTTGTTCAAGTGGATTTCTGTAAACATAGGCATACTGCCCGAATATTTAGTTATTAAGTCCTGTACGACCTGCCCGATTGGTACAACAGACTGCTCATTGGTCTTGTCTGAAACAATATCCAGGTACATCATACCATCAAGGGTTTTAATGTAATTGAAAGGTGATGAAAGGAATTTTTGCAGGGTGCTGTACCTTAAACCTAAAAAGCACTGGCAGATAAAAACATCAAGTACCCTCTGTTCACCCTTTGTTATTTGCGTTTCGGAATTTGTTAAGGCTTTCAGATTGTCGAGTGTAAGGTAAATTTTGGTGGTTATTTCTTTTGGTGTGGAAATTCCCGAACCATTCCAGTAGTGAATACCCTCCAGAAAGGCTGTTTTTAGGCACGCTTTCAATTTGGATAGTATAAGGCTTACGGAATTTTTAGTTAGTTGATTTTCGAGTAGGAATAACTCAAATTTCTGAATAGTCTTTGGCATGATATGGCTAAACTCTAAAGGTCTTCCCATATCTTGCTCGAACTTTGCCCACCAGTCGGAAAAGTTTTTGTATCCCCGAATGGTGGCATCGCTGTACCGTGATTTATTTTTGGTGAGAACCTGCCCGAATGCTAATTGTGCAATGTGGTCTTTCACAAAGTCTGAGAAGTAGGTGTATTCTGTCTGTGCGAATACTTCGTTGCTGTGTTTTGTCTGTATGGCGTTCATAATTCTTTATTTTAGTGGTTTTGAAAATTGAAGTTGTTCTCCTCTTTGGAAAATGTAAATATGATTTTCCTCTTTGTCGTAATGCGCTCCAAATTCTTTATCATCAGAATAGATTATTTCACAATTCTTCATTAATCCCATTGCAACACGTCCGATTGCTTTAACTGCTAATTGTGAAATTGTTGGAATTTCTATTGCTTTATCTGAAAAATAAACATCTGGATTTGTTCTTCTTACTTTTGCTTTCCATGCTTTTTTAATCATTGTTTCCATTTTGTTAAATTTAAAAGTTATTGAGCCATTGTCGGGAATGATCCGAAATAATTTCTTTTTCAATGGCTGGGTCTTGCCTATGTCAATGAATTTTGCTTTCTGCATGGAACATTCAATGCTCCGAATACTACTGCTTACTTGCTGTGCTTTTGTTTTGTAAATTTCTAATGCAAATATATAAGGTTTATGTAATACAATACAAATAAAATTACAACTTTCTGCAATGTTTAAATGTAAGTTGTTGATAATCAATGAGAATAATTTTAGTGTTTAGTGTTAATTAACTGTAATAAATAGGCGTTTTCATATCATAAATAATACATATATTTGCATAAATAGAAAGAACATGGAAAATTTAAGGATAAAGGAAATAGCCAAAAGAAAAGGGATACAATTGCAGGAAATAGCGGAACGTTTAAACATTACTTACCCAAGCCTAAACAGAAGATTGAAGGTATCAAAATTGGATACATTAGTACAGATAGCGGAAATCTTAAATTGTGAACTTGCAGAACTATTTAAAACCTCACCAGAATTTTCTCATTTCTATGATGCCGAAGGAAAAGAATGGTTGGGAATACGGAAAAAGTAAAGAAAGTACAGTTTAAAGTCTTCCTCACCAGAATTTAACGGACCACGTTTGGACTTCAAACACCATCAGCTTTCTTGCAAATTGCAAAAGCAATCAAAGTGAATTTCTTTTTTGAAGATACCGAAAGCAAGATAGACCTTAATATTGCTTTTGAAAGAGCAATGACCGAACTTGGAAGACGTTCCCAAAATCTTCCGAAGAACTAATATTAATTATTTTTCCAAAAATTTCAAAACCAACTTCAATCACGAGGTTGGTTTTTGCTTGCTTATAACGATAAGAACACACGAAACGTCAAAATATCAATGGCGTTTTTTTTATTGTGCTAATTCCAGATCAGCAGGAAGTGAACATAAAAATAAAGGAACTACCCAAAAGAAAGAGAAGACCGAGCAACAGCGAGAACAAAGAACCACAAAGACCATAAACTAAACGAACGTAATACAGCCGATTTAAACTACCCAAACACTAATAAAGGTACATACACACACTAAACATAGCAGGAAAACCTCTACAATACAAGGTAACGATGAACATAAAGAGAAAGGCTCTGCCATCATACGAAGTATGCAAGACAATAAGCCGGTTTTAACCTATTTTACCCTTTTTTGACCGTTTTTTACCTGTTTTTGAACTGTTTTAGACCAACTAACAGCCTAAATTATGTATTAAAAGTGCTACCTTTGCACGGATAGATACTTGCATATCATAAACTTGCACGGATAAATACTTGCACAATGAAATCGAAAACAATTTTAATGATTCAGCAGAACATTAAGGCACAATTAAAGGCACGAAATAAATCTATTGAAGAACTGACAAAGGAAATGAAAGTTAATAGGAATTACATAAGCCAATTAAGGGAAGGCACTCCATTAAATAAACTTATTAATATATCCAAAGCAATAGGATGCAATGTTACTGACTTACTTCACGGGATATAAGTTATAATACCTATCTCACATAGTAAACTTTTGTTTTCATACACAAAACATAAGTAAATTAAATAGTTTATATACCTTTTGACTATGCAGTATATGAGTGGGTATGTATAATCGTGCAGGCTGAATTGAAAACGTGAAATGAATTGAAAAACGGAAAGCATGAAACGGATAGGGCGTGGGTTCGTAGCGAGCAGGTATGATGCGATTTTTCTGCGCCCGCTTTACTATATATCCAGACATATCAAGTCTAACTAAGACTATTTTAATGAATGATGTGTTGGGATAAAATAGGTGATTGTTAATGTTGTTTTGATGTGTGGTGTATCCGGTAATGTAGTTTGGTGTTATGTTCAGATTAGTTGTTGGGTTGATGAGAAAAAACCACCTGGTTAGTGGTGGTTGGTATTCATTGGATTTCTTTTACATATTTAAATTTGGTTGCTACTGTTCCGTAATATCCGAATCTTAATGACCTTAAACTTCCTTGTTTGTCTATTTCGTAATTACCCCTTATATTTAGAGTGTCTATTGTACCGTCTTGGAAATAGACTTTTAGGGTGTATGTTTTAATAGGTTCGTTTTTGCACGATGTGAGTGCGAGTAGGAGTGTGATTAGGTACTTCATGGCTTTTTATTTTTTTTATATTGTTTTAGAACATTGTAAATTTCATCGAATAGCCATCCTGTTAAGTACGCTTCAGGTTCATCGTTATATCTATCTACGTTCATTGCACAATCTAAAAATATATAGTTTTTAATATGTACGATTTCGTGCGCTATATTACTGATGTGTTCTGGGTCTGTAAAAGCAACGATATAATGTCTGTATTTAGATTCGTCTTTAAGTGTTACCGCGCCAAATCCGTACAGAGAACCAGTTTTATATTTCTTCTCGATATACTTTAAATCTTTTGCTACAATAATTGTGAGTGTAGAGCAGTATATCGGGATTTTAACTATTGTCTTTGTCATGGCTTTTTATTTTTTCATTCTATCTTTTACTGCTGCATAGAGTAGGATTAATGCTACTATTACGAGTATTGCAAAAGGGGCTATTGCTTTAGCGTACAGGTAGAATTTGATTGCTTGCTCCATAGGATTATACTTTGTGTTTGTATGGTGCTGTTCTGTCTGTTTCGTGTTCGATTTTAGACTTAATTACAGACTTGTCGGTTGTTATAGGGAAACCTTGCCAGAAGAATTGTTTATCCATTTCATAGATTTGTGAGTAGTGAGCTGTAACGGTTGAATCTTGTCCGAACTGTTTTACTGTAAATGTTATAAATTCTTTCATGGTTCTTGATCTTCGGTTATTTCGTCAATAAGTTCTTTGGCTTCCTGGATTGTATCTGTGTAGATAGTTGACTTTTCATCATCGTCTATGTTTGTAATCTGGAGTTTTGGTATTCTGTTGTCTGGTACTGGGAAGTAGTGCATATCGTGGTCTTCGATAAGGTATCCTTTGTAGATTAAGAATGTGTTAGGTTTTTTCATATCGGTTGCTTTTGGTTTAGAAAATCCGGCTACTGAACTTCACCGGAATAGATTTTAAAATGGAAGCGTGTCGTCCTCTTCATCGTCATCGCTAAATGGCTGCTTTTCTTTCGGTGCGACATACTCTGTTGCTGCTGTATCCTTGATAATCTTCCAACCAACAATCGTGTTAAACCACTTTTTCTCTCCGGTTGGTGATTCCCACATTCTCCCGTTTATGTTGATACCTACTGTTACGGTGTCTCCCTCTTTATGTGCATCGGCTAAATCTGCTTTATCTTTCAATAGTTCGATAAGGATTTCCTGCGGGTAACTCTCTTGGGTTCTTATTACGATATTCCTTTTCTGGAATCCACTTGCGAAAGTTTCAACAGGTGCTATTCTGATAATTTGTCCTTTAATTTCCATGTTTATTTAATTTTAAGATAAAATTCAAGTTCTGATTTTATAGTTTCTACTGCTTCGTTGATTCTTTTTATTTAGGTTTTTAAAAAAGGGGCTTTTGGTTATTACCCCTTTCCGGTTTTACTTCTTTGAGTGTGCTACCGATTGCTTGCGGAACTCTTTGTGCAGTTTGTCGAGGTTAAGGGTAGCCTTGCGAGACCTTGCCCCTGCTGATTTGTTCCCTGCTAAAAACTTTGCAGATTCAGTTTGAAATTCTGCGTAAGCTGCGTTGATCTGTTGGATTAAATTTTCCATAATTAAAAAGCAATTCCCTATACATTGCGAGGTTCTATTGGTTGTTTTATTTTAAAGTTTGGTCGTTATCTGTAATAGAAACTTTTATTTTATTCGGTTCAAATGAACTTCTTAAAGTTATTGAGCTATCGACTGTTACATTACTTCTTTTGGGATTAACCTTCCAAAATTCGTGGCGAATAACCTCAATAATATCTTGAGCCAATCTTGCAAAATCATCTACTTTGTCAGAGTTTATTCCGTAACTTCCATTTAAACCATAATCCATATCAAAAAGAATATTTCTTGCTCTTAAAAGTTCATCGTTCCCGATGTCGTGATAATCGTCTCTGTGATTTTCCCAAATATGTTTGTGAATTGTAGGAATGTCTTTAATTTTATCAAACTGCCCTAAATTCAATCGTACATATAAATCAAGTGCTTCCCGAATTAAATGTGCTTGTTTGTCTGTTACTTCAATTGTTACCATAATTTTATTTTGCTACTGGAGTAAATGGTGCTTCGATTTTGTTAAGAAAGTCTGGGTCTTTTTCTTCGAGCCTTTCGAGCAGTGTCATTACCGATACGATATGGTTTGGTTCGCGGGTAACGAAAAAGTTGATTAGCCTTTCGTAAGCATCGTCTGTAATATTGAATACATCTTCAGCATCAATTAAAACACCTTCGTTGTCTATGGTTCCGAATTTGCAGAATGCCCATTGGTGGGTGTTGCAGATTTGCTCGGCTTCTTTTAGGAGTTGGTTTCCCTTTTGCTTCATTGCGTGTCGGTACTGGTTACTGTCTTGCAGGTTATCCATTGTCCGGATGAAGCAGTTAAGGATAAAGCAAAGTCTGTTGTAGTTTAGCCTTGCCTGGTGGTCGCGTTCTTCGTTTGTCATTGTTATTTCAGTCGTTTGTTCTGGTTGGCTATTTTATATCCTTTAATCAGTTTTTTCAGTGTGCCATCTGTCTTGTTGAGCATAATAGGTTTTCTTCCTAATTTTTTGTCTAATGCTTTTGCGGTGTCGAGTGCTTTCTGTGCATCTGTACGTTCATCCTCTGAAAGACCTTTTGCGATTTGCCCGTCTTTTTTCTTTTTCTCTGGTATTACTTTTTTATTCATATCTCTGTGCCTAAAATATCTTCTTCTTTTATGATTAAGTAGGATTTCTTGTTCCATGTAATTTCGTTGCCTACATGGTTCTGAAAGAATACTACGTCACCAATTTTAAGTTCTGAATCTGTTGGTACTGGTGTCGCGCATTTTACTACTATACCTTTTTCAATTTCGGTGGTGGTGTTGGTAAGGATAATTCCGTTCTTAACTTTCTCCGGCTCTATCTTTTCGATGATGTACTGGTTTTTCGTAATACCGATTAAGGTGATGTCGAATAGTTTCATAGTTCTAAGATTCCGTTTTTGTTTTTAAGGTCGCGGGACTGGAGTTTCTTATCGAATAGTTTTTCTTCCTGTGTTTTGGTGTTCCGGAAAACAATCTGCTCAATACTGCCGATTCCTTTTATGCGCCTTTTCTGTATGCCCAGAAATTCATGTTCAAATCCGTTTATAATTATTTTGTCGTTGATTCTAAGGTCTGCTACTTTCATGGTTTTTAGTATAAAGCGATTAGTATTGAATCCCGTGCGTCTTGGTTTTTGGTTCCGGTGTGGGTTATTTTCAGGCGAGCCAACTGTATTTCTACTTCGGGTTGGGTAATCTTGCCGTTCAGCCCTTTCCAGACTTTTTTTATAGGCAGTTTCATGGCGTAATCTACCTTTACATACTCGCACATTTCAATGATATGTTTTGCGGTGCTGTGGTTTTCTCCTACATTCTTGGCAATCTTCTCTATAATCCGGTTGTTCTTTGCGAAATGCCAGTTGGATTTTTTATTCAGAAACCCGCATTCTACTTTTACCTGCTTTATAGCTTCTCTATTTTCTTTAAGGAAATCGAATAATTCAAAGAAAGAAAGGCTCTTGGTCTGAATGTGCATTTTCTCTCGGTCTAAGATTGCCACCCCGTTTTTAGTGATGTCTGGGTCGATGCCTATGATTAAATTGCTCATGGTTAGTCTTCTATTTTTCCGTCTATATCGAACTCCGGAAGGCTATCGTTAAGGAACTCTTCTCTGTCCGGTAAGCCTACTTCTTTTATATCGTAGTTCTCGTAGTAGTTATAGAATATGGTATTGTCCCTACGCTGGAACTTAAACTCTAAGTCATGGTATATTTCGAGCATCTTCACATAAGCTGATGTTTTACCTTGGAAATAATCATCGAATGCTTTGCGTATATATTTCCATAAGTACCGCATCCGGTTTTTCTTGCTATTCAGATTGGTGTTTATCTTGAGGGTGTAATCGAAAATATTATCGGTGTTGATGCTCATTACAAACAGTGGTGGAAAATTCCTTTCGATGAACAGCATATTGTTGTGCTTGGTGTAGGTGTATTCGCCTACGGTGGGTGTCATCACGAAATCAAACTTCAACCCTTTTGCAAACTTGCGCATCTGGTGGTAGGTGATCTGTTTCTCTCCGGTGATAAAATATTTTTTGAAGAGGGTGTAATTATTGAAGCCTACATATTTCGCGAGTTCCCTTTGGTCGTTGATTCCTACCTGATGTTTCCCGAAGTAGAAAAGTTTATCAACGTCTTCTTTTATTTCTGGGACAAGGAAATTCTTTTTCATCACCCCTTCTTTTTCTTCGTAGAAATACCAGTCCGGAGTTTTTGAAGGCAGGCGTTGTTTTTTTGGTTTGTCTTCCATGAATTTATTTTTAATCTAAAATTTCAGCGATATATTCTCCCACTTCATAGAGGTGTCCTTTAAAGGCGATTTCGTTTAGCAGGTGTCGTTGTTCTGCCTTTCGGTAGGTTATTGCAGGGATAGTATCGCACCGGAACTCTACTACTGTTTCTCCTGGTTTCAGAAAGTTTGTTACCAAGAATATGTTTTTTTTTAATCCTCGTAAGTCGCGCAAGTTTCTTACTTTTTCGGATGGACTTACAAAGTATGTTACACCACCATCGGTTATTGTTCTTCCGGTTGCTTGTAATAAATGGCTGGTATCGTGCGTTGTGTTTTTGGACTTCATGCTGTATTTTGGGTTTATGACACTCTGTTACGGTAGCAAGTAAAGGCGTGATATAAAAAGTGAAATGTGATTCTTTGTAGTAACTCCTTATTTTTGGAAGTATCATTCTGCATATTCTGATAACCGAATGTCTCCTGCTGTAAATCCTAAATACTTCTGTTACTTCGAGATATTCTGCTTTGTAGTCATCGTGAATATCGTAGGTGTATAAATTCCGGCAGAACACTTTCCCTTGTCTGAAGATGAAACCGCAATAGATAACTTCGTTCCCGAAGTCTTTAAACTTCATCTGCACTTCTGGTGACGATGTCGCTATTTCTATTCGTAGTTTATCTTCGGTGAGCATATTTATTTTCCTGTTGAGCCGTACCCGCCTGCCCCGCGTTCTGAATTGCTTAATGTCTGTACTTCCTCGAATACCACCTTTGGATAAGGCATGATGATTAATTGCCCAATTCTGTCGCCAGGTTCGTAATATGTAGGTATTGGTTCATTTTCCCGATATACCGGAGTGCGTTTGAATTTAAACATTACCTCTCCGCGATACCCGCTGTCTATAACCCCAACTGAATTACTCAACATTAAATCCTGTTTTGAGTTGCTCGAACGTGGATAAAGAAGTCCAACATATCCCTGCGGAATTTCAAACGCCCTATTGGTTCCATACACTACATTCCCGTGTTCATCATAACTTCTTGATGTAGCCACCAAATCAATTCCTGCATCACATTGTTTTGCGTACTGCAAGGGCTTCATGTTGATTGACGTATCAATAATTCGCGTTTTAATAGTAAGGGTGTTGTAAAGTCCTGTTGTCATATCTTTGTTATTAAAGTTTACCATTTTCCGAGTGGGCAAGGGTCTGTTGAGAGTGCTTTGAGCATCCTTATACATCCGCACCCTGTTTTTCTTATCGGTGTCCAGTTACCGTTTACTTTCTCGTAAGTCATCAACTGCTTTTTCGTTGAACAGAAGATTCCGGATTTTAAGGGGCATTTATCACAAATCGCCATCTTACGTTCTAAATCATCTTTTTTGGCATCGGGCAAAAGATTCAGTTTATAAATCAAATACCAGAGTGTTCCTTTCAGTATTTGTTTGGGGTTGATTTGCATTTTAAAATAATGTTTGTGATTGTTGCAAAAGTTCTTCTGGTGCGAAAAGGGAAAGCTGCGCGGTATGTTTCCATCTTTGATTTTTTATTATTTTGTGAATGGTAGTATCTCTAACGCCTAATTTCTTAGCGGTTTGAAGCTTATTAAATTTTGGGTTAATTCTAAAAAGTCTTCTTATTGCTATTATTTGGTTTTCAGATAATTTTGATAGAGTATGTTTTTCACCTCTCTGCATTAAACTATTTTCAGAAGCATGGTCACGGTTTTGTTGAAGCGTAACCCATTCTAAATTTTCAACAGAATTATTAAGTTTGTCTCCATTAATATGATTTACTTCTGGAAGGTTATTGATATTCGATAAAAAATATTTCGCAACCAATCTATGTGCATATTTCATCACTCTGGTATTATTGAATTTCACATAATACTGTTGATAACCCTTGCCGTTATTTTGTGGTAAAATAATCTTAGGTGTATTAAATCTATATCCACAAGGTTGAATGGAAGAATTAATTTTTCTTTTCTTACTTCGTAATCTTCCTAAATCAGAAATCTGAAAATAGTTTCCAAATTCCTCTACATCTTTCCATCTTTCCATAATCAATAACTTTTTAAATAATTTAATTCTCTTGCTTCTACGGGGTTAGCGTGTATCCATAAATGCCCTTTTCTGCTAACTGCCATCCAAGTTGTTTCATCGAGATAAAAACGGCTTCTATTTGCTCCTGAATAAGTGTGATGAATTTCTGTTGCTCTTTCTCCTGTGATTGGACATTTCATATTTTCGGGTTGTGCCAAAAATTTCAGTCTTTTGATGGTGTATTCCCGGCTTTCCTTTTCCCGTTTTTTGGATATTTTCGGAATTGGTTTTGGTTTTTTCGGTTCTTTTGTGCATCCTTCCAATTTCGTAAGGCATTTAGGATTCTCGCGGAGGAACTTGTTTCTTACCGGAGTGTATAATAATTTCCTTGCTTCGTTCTTTGCTGATGACTTATTAATCGGTTTCTTATATCCGACTGACCAACAATACTGGCACATCCCTTTGCTGAAAAGTATTTTGTATTCCCCGCACCCCGCACATTTTTTAAGTTTTCGCTTTATCATAGAATTGTTAAGGTCAAAGAGTTAAATGATAAATTGGGTTACAGTGCGTTTTAATTACTTTACAAATCTAAACAAATATTTTAATTCACCAAACAAAAATTATAAAATTTGTAATAAAAAGAATATTTTGTTTAGCAAAAGCAATAATATATACGGTGTTTTTACTTTTGGTGAATAAATCATAAACTCAATTTACATGGCTGATTTTAGCACAGAGTATTTTAATGAGAAGTTTTCAGCACCCAGCGAGACTGCGGTAGTGGAAGCAAGCACAGAGCAGAACCCACCCGCAGAAGCGGACGTGACGGAAAATGCCGAACCAAACGAAATAAACGAAACACCAATAACACCTTCAGATGAAAGTGCGAGTGTAGAAGTTCCGGAAAGCAAACCACCCGTTAACGAAAAGATTTCGGAGTTAAATTCTTTCCTGAACAGAAACCCAGACCTTTCTGAAGAAGATTATTTCAATCTGAAAAAGCCACTGGCAGAAATTCCTGAAGAAGACCGTATAAGAAAATACCTTGCTGAAAAAGAAGGATTGACCCCCACGGAAATCAAACTTAGGTTAATGGAATTACAATCACCACTGGTCGAAGACGATTTTGGAGATGAACCCGATACAGAAAGCATTGAATTTCTAAAAGCACAAGCCGAAAAGGAAAAGCTATTGAAAGATGCAGATTCGTTTTATACGGAGCAGGTTCAAAAACTTCTTAACAGCCCCGAAGGTAATACCGGAGAAAACGCAGGCACTCCTGAACTGAACGAAGAAGATGTTAAGAAATTCCAGCAGGAAGTAAAGCAGAATTACGATGCTAAAGTCATGCAGGCTTCAAATGAGTTAAAAGGAATTGATATTGAGATTAACGGACAAAAACTAATGATAACTCCTACCGACAATGAAAGAAAGGCATTGCGGGAAACGGGATATAAGCTGGCTGAAATTACAAGTCAGTATTTTTCCGAAGACGGGATTCAGTTAGAACGGCATGACGAGTTTACGAAAGACATCCTTTATTGGATTACTCCGGAAACAAGGACTGCTGCATTAAAGTCTGCCTATGAGCAGGGCTTAGAAGAAGGGAAAGCATCCCAGATGAAAAGCCAGCGCAATATCAACAATTCCGCAAGGATAGAAGTAGAAGGTGATTCAGGCAGGGAATCTGCAAAAAATCAGTTGTACCAAATTAATAAAATGGCACGCTGAAAACCTTAATCTAAAAAATACAAAAAAACATGGCTATTGTAGTACAACCAACAGCAACACCGTTATACACGGTAGATCCCGCATTCAACGGGAAAATTGAACCACTGGCATCACTTGATATTTCTTGTCATTTGAAAGACCCAGAATATTTAGGAAAATTCACTGAAAAGGAATTGCAGCACACTTATCTTGCGTGGCTTATGGCTTCCGGAAACGAGATGACGAAAGCAGGCGACCAATTCTGGTGGAAAGAAGCAGGGTACGCATTTGCACCTTACGACTATGTAACCAACAGATTGGTGACAAGAGTAGGAAATGTATTCACCCTTAATCCGGAAGCGGTAGTTTTAGACCCTAACAACATCGACAACTGTAAATATACGGCTGCTGATATTGCATGGGGATTTGAAGCAAAAGAAGAGGTGTTGCTAATTGATGCAACAGGAAAAGAAGAGCATGGTATCGTGCAGTCTATTTCTGCGGACAGAAAATCAGCAACAATCTTGTCGAAAGACAATGCAGCGTTTGCGATTGCACTTACGAACATTCACGTTTTCCCATTGGGTAAAAACTTAGATAACTGTGAATCTCCAACCTGTATCGGATTTAGATACAAAGATGTTTCTTACAGCAACACAATGGTAAGAGATTCTGACTGTTTCACTTATTGTGAGGAAGATTTGTACAACGCGAGTATGTACGAAAGAATCGTTGACGAACCAGGTGGATCAACTTATCACCGAGACAGAAATCTTGATGAAATGCAGAAAAGACTTTGGCAGAATGTTGACCGTAAGTTATTCTTAGGGAAACAAAACCAAGCAGGTTCCGCAGCGGAAACAGCAGGTACATTCAGTGCAGGTATGGACGGTATCATCGAGCAGGTGAAGCAGAGAGGTTACGGATGGCAGGGATTCATCGAAACTGAAGAAGATTTGCAGACGATTGATGATATCCAGAGACGAAGACTTGCGCCAAAAGATTACATCATTCACGCAAACAGCACGCAGTACAGAAAACTTCAGACGATGCTTGTAAACGGCATGACTGCTACTTACGACCCGTTTGATGTAAACGCTGATACTATGAAGCATTTAGGCTTTAAAGGAATCGACATCTACGGCAGAAACTACTTCTTCCAAAGATGGGATATGCTTGACCAAACAGGAACTTCCGTGAACATGGATAAAGCATATAACTTTATCTTAACTCCACAAGGGGACAACAAAATCACTTACGCAGACGGAACATCTGAAAACGTAGGTTATGTAACCCTTATCTGGAAAGGTAAAGACGGTGTTGTAATGAAAATGAGAAGATATGTGACCACTCAAGGATTGGGAGCAGGGAAAGTAAAAGTTGAATACGCAAACACATTCTCCGTGGCTGTTGCTCAGGCAAACCACTTTGTATTGGGTAAACCAGCATTTTAGTAAATACGGGGCGGAATAACACCGCCCTGTTTTTTTTCTTAACAAAACTTTAAAAGAACATATATGTCAGACACAACAAAATTGTATCAATTTCCGCGAGTAGGTTACACTATTCCACTGGAGGGAAATTTCAGAAATGAAAAGAAGATTAAAGTCCTACACCGATATTCAGAAGGTGAGGGAACATTGATTGCTAAAGACCAATCTAAGGGTGCTCAAAAAAGTTACCTTACTATTGTGAGCAACCCAATGCCTATTTCCGACCCGCTTATTCAGCAGTTTTTGGATTTAATGATTGCAGACGGACAGAATATTAAACTGTACGAGCCAACTGCAAATGCTAAAGCAAACCTTGCCGGAATCCGGACTACCTTGAAAGCGATGAACATGATTGAAGCGATGAAAAAAGAAGACTTCATTCCTGTTGCTTACGGACTACTCGGAAGAAAAATCTTTACCACAGAACCAGAAATAGTTCAGGAATTACTTTTGGCTATTGCCCAAGAGAAGCCGGAAGAAGTATTCGCGGTATTCGACACCAAAACTTCGCAGAAAACGAAATTCTTTGTTGCCGAAGCATTAGGGTACGAAGTTATCGAGGAAAGCTATGACGGTCTGGAAGTAACATTCAACGGGGAAAGGCTTGTTTACGTTTCAAAAGGGGAGAGCGCGGTAGAAGCTGTTGCCAACTACTTTGAAACTAAAGAAGGGAAAGCGGACTACCATGTAGTTGCGCAGGCAGTAGCCAGCAAACTGAAAAGAAAAGCTGACGATAAAGTAGCGAAAGAGGTCGCTGAAAAAGACCTTGACAAAATGAACAAGGCAGAACTTACAGAGAAAGCCCTTTCACTCGGAATCACGGAAGACGAGTTAGCCGACAAGACCAACAAGCAGATTGTCGAGATTATCGAATCTAAATAAAACTTGAATAAATGCTAATTAACAGCATATACGAAACTGCCAACGTGCTATTAAACAAAGACCAAAGGGGGAAAATATCTCCCTTTGAGTTTAATAGTATCATACAGCAGGCACAGCGTAAAATTACGAATGAACTACTTTCAGAATACAAAAAAATTGTGTTCAGAAAAAACCGATTTAATCTGGGTTCTGGATTTGCAGACCAAACGAGATTCAGTATTCAGGCGATTGAATACTATCTCACCACAAAACAAGCATCTGGAGTTGAGGATAAACATGAACTTGAAGACGATGTTTGGTATCTCTCGGAAGTTTACAATAGTGAATCTTTAATCGAGAAGACCGAGAACGCACAGTTCAACACCCTAAAGCGAAGTAACCGGATGAAGCCGAGCCAGTGTATGCCGATTTTTACCATGATTGGAAACACCCTTTACTTTTACCCGATACAGGAAAATATTGAAATCAACTACCTTAGAAAACCGAAAGACCCAAAGTGGACTTTTGAAATCGTGGGAAATGTACCGATGTTTAATTCGAGTGCCAACGACTTCCAGGATGTTGACGTACATCATTCCCTTATCTCCGGAGTATTAATAGAAACATTACAAATGTGCGGGCTGAATCTGCGGGAACAGGATATAGAACAGTATATCGCCCAGATGAAACAGGAAGCAATGGCAAAACAAAACGCTTATTAAAATGAATAAAGTATCAATGTTTGTTTCTGCAAAAGTAATGACAGAAGCAGAATGCGTAAAACTCACCCCATCGCAAACCTATACGGATAGTATCATAAAAGGTTTCGACTATAATGATGTTACGCAGAAGACGATTAAAATAACGAATTACTGTTCAGTCCCTTTTTCAATTCTCTCTGAAACCACTCTGTTCACCGATACGGTTGGCGGGGGAAACTTCAGTGCAAAAATAAAAGCATTCACCATACAGGCAAACCAAACTATCAATGTTCCGGTTTACTACAACGGAATGTATAAAGGAACGTCTTTAAGTCCGGCATACACCATTTCGGTAAACGGAATTTCAAATATGTACAACCTTACCGTAACCGTACCTGTTGTAAACCAACCTCCGGTAGTTACAGACATTTTAAAAGTTCTGGGGAACAGGGTAAATTACACACTTACGATAGCGGACTTTTTAGCGCACTTTACCGACCTTGATAACGATGACCTTGATGCAGTTATTATCGAAGGAGATACATCGTCATACAGGCTGAATGGAGCAACATTAGCAAGTGGAACAATTATCCCAAGAGCATCAATCGAAAACGGACTGTTGCAGAAGCTCGCACCAAATACCAATTCCTATACAGATGAAACTACGGTGTGGAAAGCAAGAGATACAGCAGGACAAACATCATTATAAATGGCATACATTACATTCAGATACGGAGCAGTTATACCACTTGTTTTTACAGGGGTAAACTCTTACTTTATTAGAAATACATCGAACACAAAAGATGTTTTAATCCCATATACAAACGGTAGCGGGCAAGTGTTGACAGCAGGACAGGTTTTATACACTACCGGGACAGTTGGAACAGAAGGTTATTTGCAGGTTGAAAGCAAAATAAACCAAACCCTTAGTTCGTCCGGAGATTTACAGACGGTAGTTTACCATTATCCAATAAGTACCCAGGCGAATTATGTTTTAAATTTCAATTTTGAAGGCGCGCCAATTTCTATTGGAATGTACTACAATTCAGCACCCGTAACCGGAGATGTGATTATCGAGAAATATAACCGAGTGATACACACCTTTGCTGTTTCTGATTTTGTATTCTCTGATTATGACGGTGATGAAGTAACGGAACTGGCAATCTTTGGTGATGTTATTGGGTATGAATACAGCGGAGTGCCTTATGTAGCCGGAACGTGGATTTCTATGTTCAACATCAATGCAGGAAGTTTAAAATATAATCCAGTAGATCAAGATACTTACTACGAAAAAGTAAATCAATATAAAGTGAAGGATAGCGAAGGCAATATATCAGTTGGGTAGTATGGGTATGATAACTTTAAAATATTCAGCATTGTCAATGGCAGACCCCAATCCCATCTATGTTGGCTCAGCGATGGGTTATGGTGGTGGTAACACCAGTGGATTCTCCGATACTAAGTGGAATGCGACAGATGAGTCAACGGCTATTCAAACAGAATTTGGATACAACAAAATAGTAGGGTTTCAGATTTTTTTGAACAAAACGGTGGGAGAAATGATGAGTATCGCAAACGCCCATTCCCAGCATGATAGTGGTGTAAATCAAACATACCCAATATTTCTCGATGAAACCAACAAACATTTAGTGAAAAAAGTACGGATAATAAATCCAACTTTCGGTAATACACAGTTTCCTGTTAGCGAAGGTGTGGTTTATAACAACGACGCCGGTACGCGTAGAAAAGCAGCATTTGTTGTGATTGGAAACTCTTTTAGCGGAAGCATGGGTAATGAAGTAACTGACATTACTGTTCCGGCGCTTGTAAACGAGGATGTTTTCGGCAGTGTATATGTGGGATGCACAAGGATTGACAGCAGTCGAAATAAAGCCCAGATAAAAGAAAATGTCTTATTGCAATTGCTTGATGCAAGTGGTAACCCAATTGAAATGTATCAACCGCTATCTTCTGATCCTCAAACTGTTTTTAGATTAATTGGTTATGAACTGGTATTTGGGTCTATATAAAATATAAATAAAAATGGCAAATATAATTTTCAAGTATAAAGGTAAAAATGACTTAAACCTGACAAGGGAGTTTAATTCTACATCCGCATTTGTCGCCAATAAAGACGATGTAAAATTCAATGATACCTCAAATCCTTTCAGTGATTACCTCGCGAGTTCAAGTTGTGGGAGCTGGACTGATGACAAAATTAAAATATTATCACTACCCCATAAAGGAAGATTATTCTACCTTACAAATCCAGGTGGCGGGACTGAGGTGTACGCTGACGTAACCGTAGGGCAGGAGATTGTTGTGCGCGATATGACGGATAATAAAGTATTGAAGTTTTCGGCAGAAGGTTCTTCAGATGGACAATATACCGGAAACTATTTCACGGAGTTTACCTTTGAAAGATACTGCGGTGTTATTCCAAGCAATGTAGTATCGGTAGTGAAGCTGAATATGATTGATTTGCAGGTTGATATATTTATAACCGACGACGTGATAGACGAGGTAAACGGCAATACCACTTTTAAACTGAATGTAGTTGGAAACACATTCAGCGGGTATGTAAGTATGACTGGTGAGAAAGATCGGTGGACGATCGGCGCAACTGTTGATTGCAATTTAGGTAATCCGTTGTTTATACCCGATTCATACAATATAGGAAATATCGCGTTTAATGCAACGCCTATCACCCGTGCACCAGGCATCTATGACTTTATTTTGTCGGCATTTGGCAGTTCGCAAACGCATGCAGGAAATGTGTTCGGAAAAATAGGGTTTGGGTTCAATACGGGCTTTAGTGACGCGATATGTCAATCTCAAACCCAGCTTGTTATTATGCCCGAATAGAAAGTCTTTCTTTTTGTTGTTTGTTCATAGTGAAACCGCCAATGCAATTAAGTAGTGGCGGTTTTTTATGTAGGGTGTGTGGTTAGTAGTTATTCCTGCTTGTTCTTTAGCATTTCTTTAATCTCTTTTTCCACTTTTTTAATTATACTTACTCTTTGCTCTTTATTAACTTTTAAGTTTTTCAGCTTAACAGATGCTTCTTTTAATGATATTTTTTTGTTCACAATATCCGAAGCTAAGTTTTCAACAAAATTAGGATTAGATTCCCTGAACGCTTTCTGCTGTTTGAAGTCTATAAGTAATTCATCTGCATAGTCGTAGATTTCGGTAACTAATTTGCGTTTTTTAGCATCGTCATCAGTATCGTAATACGCTTTCTGTAAATCACGCATCTTTCGCATTTCTTTACCGTAAGGAATCCCTAACAGTTTAGATAACTCGCTTACTTCTTTTACATTTTTAGCATTTGCGATAGGTGTGTTTTTTGAAAACCCTAAAGTATTCCAAGTAATCTTATTCTGGCTTCCTTCTTTACCGATGTCTGATAAAGCAATTGCATTTGTTCCGAAATATGTACCATATCCTTTTATGATGTGGTCGATGTTATTTGGGTTTATATCCGTCTTTTTCATCGACAGGGAATAAATAACATCTGATACTCCTTTACCTATTCGTGAAGCGTACGCATCAGAATCTCTTTCAGAACGTATTTTGTCTATATCCCATGTAGGAATAATTTCTTTTTCCCTGAATGTATCTTCATTAAATAATACTTCTAACAAAGGTTTGAATGAACCCATTAAAGTGCTTTCGTCAACCGGAATAATTGATTTAAAGAAAGAACCTGTTGCCCCATCAAACGCTTTTTTATTTCCTAAATATAAACTCACACCCCTATCAAAAAACGATGAAATAAGACCATTCTCGAAAGGTTTAGGAATAGAAATCCATTTGTCACCAGTCCACGGTGTTTTGAAATTCCAAAAGAAGTCGCGCATATAATCCGGAAGGTTTTCATACTCTTCATCGTCATCATTGAGATGCACCAATGCACGAAACAGTATTTGTGGTACTATGGTGAAAATTGCCTGCTTAACCAAAAATGATTTTGGATTTTCTTTTGCGAATCTTACTGTTCTTGCGACCCCCTGAACCCCCGCGTTTAGGAATGGTATTATTTGGTTCATTATTTTTATCCAATGCCCCGCGGTTGCGAAATCAAGTAAATCCCTTGCCTGGAATGCTGCGTATAATCCCGCATTGTAATCGTCCATTCCGTCTGCCTTAGCTTTTTTATAAGCGGAATTAAATTCAGCAATCCGGTTTACGTTCTCGCCTTTTTCAAGAAGTTGCCTATACTGTCTGCCCCAGTTTTTCGGATGCAGTACAAAATGACCATTGTCGAGCATTTTTTCTGTGGCTTCAGCAATATGTTTTTTATACATATCACGGTCAACCATGTGACCACCCATACTACCACCGTATAAATCAAATAATTCCCTGTCTGATTTACCGTGTAATAAATTGAGACCTTTTATTCCGTCTTTACCAATATTTACACTTCTACTGTTAATAAGTCGTGATACAGTATCTCTGGTTACGTTTCGCGCAGCAAATACAGGGAAATGAGTTACCGTCCACCGGATTGTTGCAGCGGGTAATTTTGCTAACCAGTGGAATGAAAACCCATCTCCTTCAATAGCCAGAACCGCATCTATAATATGATTAGAAAATCTCCACCATTCCATATTGCCGTCAACAAATATCTTTCGGGCATTATTATCGCTTGAATTACCTTTACTTGCAATACGAGCCAAATCTATCGGTGTACCTTCTCCCATACCCCTGCTGTTTCGTAAGCCATCAACAAAACTACGCATAATCTCGTTCCGGTCTGCTTCCTTAATGATATTTGCGGAGTTCATTAGAAGTGATTCGTAGGGGTTCCTGATTCGGTCTGTTCCCCCTTTTGCTTTTTTAAATATGTTTCCGGTAGAAGTAATATTTTTACTTGACATTAAAAGTTTCTCTACTTCATCTTCAACAGTAGCACTTTCTTCTTTGCTACGGGTAAGGTTTACATAGAAAGCATTTGAATCTTTTATTTTTTTGTAATCAACCTTGCTTAATCTCCCTTTGTCAACAGCATACTGTAATACACCATCAGCGTACTCTCTGTATCGTCTTGCTGCTTCTTTGATGCGGTCATACTTTTCTCTGTTTGAAGTTTTCAGTTCTTCAAAATCGGAAAGGTATTCTGTTGCTACATCCATATCCGTCTCTATTCCTGCTCCAATTCCGGTAAGGTTATCTGTACGGTTGAATTTTGTAACGTATTCTACGGTTCTTTCCGCGACAAGCAATGATATTACTTCGCGCATATCATCTGATACTGATTTTTCAGATGTTGCATCAAGTGGACTGAATAGCCACTCCATATTCATAACGTCCCCGTTGCTGTCTTTTATCAATTGATTCCTGCCGTCAACTAAACCAGTCCGTAATATTCTGTCTATTTTTCCATATACCCCGTTAAATAGCTTGTTTAACACGGTAAAATCTTTCTCAGGAAGCAAAGTTCTGTCACCCTGGATCCTATTGATGTATAGAAAAGCCTTATTTGCTTTTGATAATGAGTTAAGGATATTCGTATTAAAATCAGCAAATAAACCCCAGCCAAAAATTTCATCTTTTGTAAACCAGTAATTAAGGGTTTCAAGGACTTTGTTTTTCTTATCTCCTTTAAAATCCACTTCCACCTGTGCTGTAATTTTGTCTCTTGCCGTTCCGTTGCTAAGGTCGATTACATCATCGCTGAACTTCTTTAATGTGTCTCTGGTGGGTTTGTCGATGCTATTTTGAAAATGGTCGTATAATTCGGGAGCTATCGTTTTGGCTGCTTCCGGATTAAACACGAAAGCGCGGATAAACTCTGCAATGCCTTCACGCTGTATGTATTCAGATTTTTGGTCTGCTGTTGCTTTTGCAGGTGGGTTACTTCCTCCTCGTTCGGAAAACCACTTCAACTGTCTTATAATCGGGATAATGTTGTCAGGGGTTATCTTTCCGTAAATATCGAACCTGTCATCGAGTAAGTGACCGAGTTCGTGTGCTACTGTATCTACATCGCTTGCGTTGCGTATTCTGATTAATGTATTTGTAGGATTATATGTTCCTGCTGCTCTTCTGGATAATGGTTTCGCGTTGATTAAAGTTGCCTTCAGTCCTTTGCTTAGATCTGCAATAATATCGTTAATATTTCGTATCGCGTTCTTTGGTTTGCGTTTCTCGACTTTAATCCTTTCGGTAACAAGATTTTTGTTTCTGGCTTGTGTAGCCTGTTCTGTTGGGTTATTTGCTTGTGCTGCTTTTTCCTTATGCCTTTTTATTTCGTTCTTGGCATAAGCATACACATCCTCCAACTGGTCGTCAACCTGCGTTTGGTCGAGTGCGGAAATGTTCTGATACCAGTCTGAATCTCTGATAATGTCGGCAGCTTTGTCTTTGGTAACTTTAGCTACTTTGGCGATTAATGTTTTGGGTAGGATTGGCGTGTCTAATGCACCGAAGTGAAACTCTACATTCCCTGTCGTGTCCTTCAGTGTTCCTAAAGCGACTTCTACATCGAATCCTGTAATCGCGTGTTTTTTTGCAAAGAACTCTGCTTTGCTTCGTATCTTCTCGAACAGTACGTTTTTGCGGTACGTTCTGCCACCGTATGAAAAACAATCACCCATAATATAAATCGTTGTGTGGTACAAAAGTACACTGATAATCGGTTAATTTGGTTTTGCTAAACAAAAAGCACCTACCGTGAAGTAAGTGCCTTTGATTAATTAGTGCTTATGCACACACGGCATCTTGGATTAAACCGTTTTCCCGAAGTATGGTTTCGAGCTGTGCATTGGTCATGTCTTTTAGGTATAAGCCTACTTCTTTGTTTTCTACACGGCTTTCCGGAATTATTTGTTTCGTTCCCATTACTTCGCTAAGCGCGCCTTTTACGAAGGTTGAAAGTTTATCAGTAGGGGACAAGTCGCGGATGCCGAAAGCATCACCCAACTTTTTGAATAAATCTACCAACCATTCCTTAAACTTACTCGTTCTTGGCGCGTTGAAAATTCTTTCTCCTTCATTCCCCATTACCGTAACCAATGCTTCATTCCAAAGTTCCTCGTCTGACTTATTTGCGTATCCCTCATTGGCTTTTAATTCTGCAAAGATACGTTTACCTATCGGAATATTTTTCAGTAGTTCTACGCCTTTCTTAAACCTTGATGGCATTAGTTGTTGCCAAAGGTGAGAAAACTCGTGGATTGGAGTATTGGCATTTACCTTTTCGGGGTTTAAGTAAATTGTTCCATCCGGGAATTTAGCTCCGTAGATTTCGCCATTTGGGGTTGTGAATAAATTAATGTCGCTTTTTACTGTTCCGAAACGGTCTCTTGCGAGGACTGCCAATGCTAATTTTTCATCATTGGATATTTCGCCTGAAATAATTCTCTCTGCAAATTGTGCTTCTTTCTCGCCACTTGTATTGAAGTATATTAAATCAATTATTCTTTCTTCATTGATTTTTCCATCCCGTAAATCGTTTTTCCAGCCTGCACCAAATTGTTTACTGATGATTTGCTCTGCTTGACCGACTTGGCTATCATTGCCAGCCGGAACTCCGCCCCGCATAACCAATCTATTGAGGATTCGTCTTGCCCTGTCAAAATTGCTTCCTCTGTCAAATCCTTCAACTGCTTGAATAAGGTGTTGTACTTCGTGTCCCAACAACTGGAGAACAGTTTCGTTTGTGAGTTTTCCATTTTTCTTGTCTATTTTAATTAAGTTTCCTTCTACTTCCGCATCGTTACCGTTTTTTAAATCTACAAAGGATACGCGAACGGATTTAAAAGAGGGGTAAAATTTATACAATTCCGGATAATTCAGTAATTCACCGAGAGTTGTACCTGCATCAAAGTTAATGCTTTCATTTAATTTAGCGTCACCATATAGTGCTTTTTTCCATTTTCCATCTTTATCTTTGTACCATCCGGTCTGAAGTATTGTTTCAATTCTTGTTGCTCCATTAGTATCCATCATCTTTCCGTAGAGTAAATTCAGGTAATCAGAATTAGATGTGTGATTGGTTTTGAATGCTTTTTCTCCAATAATATTAAAGTCAACATCATTAACATTCACTCCTGATTTTTCTGCTAACCTTTTAAATTCATTCCAGTCAGTCGTCACTTTTCCGCCAAACTTTTTGAACACACCTAATAAACGCTTTACGAGTTTGTCGTAAGTAGGTTTAGGGATTGCTGTGAAGTTCGCGTTGGTTGACTGCAATTCCGGTGTGGCTGTTGATTTGGATTGGATAGGTTCGGTAAGTACCGTTGTATTGTGAACTTCCGATAAATACTGCAATACCTTCGATAAATTACTATCTGTTATTGCGCCAACCATTTTGCTTCCAGACTGTCTTAAATCACCGCCAATAACCAAATCCCGCAGTGCATTATCGAGGTAGTATTTACCGCCACGCAGTTTTGTGTTTGGTACTGATATAGAAAAACCACCACGATCCGCAGAAACTATTACGTCTCCGCTAATATCCATTACTGCTCTTCCGTCTCTGATTGCCCCTTCCATTTTAGAGATTAAGACCTTCATTTTCTGTTTCTCCGGCTTGAAATTGTGTGGCATTAAGATACCTTGTTTTACCCTACCATCTACGGTGGTATATGATACCAACTGACCATCATTAGTGCTGTACGCCTGCAATAAGTTTCCGGTTACGATGTAGGCTCTTCTCCTACGGCTTGTAGGTATTGCTGTATCCCATTGTTCATCGCTCATTCTCGGTCTGCTCCGCACTGTTTCGGCATAGATAGCATTAAGATAATCTATTTGGGATAAAGGAATTTCTACTTTTCTACGACCATCGTGTACCGCAAATACTGCGATAATTGAAGACGGTGTAAGTTTGTCTTTCAGTTTAAAGCCTAAGAATTTACCGTGTGAATACGTTGTATCTAATGCTATTTTCGCAGCAGACGGAACAAGATATATTGAATCTACCGAGAATGTAGAAAACTGTCTCCGGATTGCACCGATTTTGTCTGCATTCTTTTGCTGTATGTGTTCAATCTTTACTTCGCGCTGTGCTTGGAGTGCTGTGTTAATGTACTCGTTTGCCTCAGTTGCGGAATATCCTCTTTTCTCTGCTTCATCTTTCAGTTTTTTTAGCACTGTTTTGGATGGTTTTTCATCCATTACCGCCTGCTCGTCTTTTGCGTTTTGGTCGGCAAGGTATTTTTCAGTCCTCTCCAGTAAAGCATTTCTGTATTCAAGTGGTGTTTTCCCATTGAGCGTTGAATCTACTTCTTTTTTGATCTCGGCAGATGTCATTGGTTTTTTCAGAACATCTACTTCTACTGTTTCCAGGATACTGTCTTCACTGAATACACTTCCTTTATTACTTCCCTGTACCACTACAACAGAACTCTTTGTTTCTGCATTTAACGGAACGGTAGATATTTCCAAATCGTTTGCATCGTTTGAATTAAGATAATCCAATACAGCAGTATATCGCTCGGATATTTCTTTGTAGAAATCTTCCTGCTCTTTCACAGTAAGCAATGCTACTTTACCAGAAACTTTTTTACTCAAACCTTCAGGCGCAGCAGAACCTTCCATATCCGATTCTTTAAGCGGGCTGAGTAATCTTTCGTTCAACTGTGGATTTTCCAACAGAAACTCAAAGACTACTTTATCACCGTACTTATTAAGAAAATCTACAACAGCAATCTCGTTTGTCTTAGACTTCTGGCTACTTGTTGTATTTGCATCCAATGATTTAAGTTTGGATTTAAACATCATAATAAGACGTTGTTCCGCAGGGATTGGCGAAATGATATAGCGGTATGCTCCACGAACTACCTGTCCTGTCCTGTCGATACGTCCTCTCATTTGAACTTCTGTACTTACATCAAGCTGGGTCTGACCAAAAAGCATTACTCTTTGTCTTTTGTCTTTAAATTTACTTGATGCGTGAAGTGAAATTCCGGTTGATGCACTCTTATTTAACAGCAATACATCAACTTCACCATTATTAAATTCTCTTGCGAGTTTCTTTTTATCGGTATCGGTACGTTTTGCTATCTCTAAAGTTCCATCTTGATTTGTTACGATTTCAGCTTTTCTTCCGGTTAATTCTCCAACAGTATAACCTGCCTGCTGAATCTTTGTTTTAATAATATCAATTGGCGAAATGTGTATTCCGGTGGTGATTGTTTTTATTTCTTCAGCTAATCTGTTATAGGCTTGTGCGCCTTCTACCGATAATTCTGATATCGAAAGTGTTTTCTTTTCCTTGTCTCCGTTGAAATTGCTTTCGGAATACTTCATAACGCTATCGAGACCTCTGATTAGAGTAGCGGAAAAATCAGGGCTATCTACCACTGAGCCAATACCACCAAAATCCTCCATGAAAGATTCCATTGTATTTTCAAAAGCGATAACAGGTTTACGGTTATTCTTCAGTTCGACAATAGCTTCATCTGCAATTGTTTCAGCTTTTAAAGCAAATAACAATTGTCTTACGATATTGAATGTCCGGCTTGCGAATGGCGTATTAGAAATGCCCATCTGGCTTGTGCCTTTTGTTTTTTCTGCGCCACCCTGCAACTCTGCTAATTCATCATTTCTACCTTCAATGATCGGGTCAACGTAATCTGCCTGGAACTGAATGATTTTATTGAAAACGCCAATTACTTCATCAAATACTTCTTCCTGCTTTTCTTTGTATTCGTTTTTTACTTCCCAGTCAATGCTTACGCCTGTGAAATCTCTTTCTCTGCGCATCATCTGACCTGCTTCTACAAGACTTTTACTCATAATTTCCTGAAGGGGAACACCGCCTTTTTCAACCGCATCAATCAACTCCTGCTGGCTCATGTTCGCATCGCTCATAGCTGTCTTCAGTGCATAAACGGGCATATTATGGTGGCTCTTGGCGAATGTACCCGATAAGTAAACTACGCCTTGTGTTTCCGGTAAAAGGGATTGAAAGAACGCTCCGGTATTACTGTCTGCTCCACCTGCATTGTGAGATTCATCCATGATAAGGATATTTCCCCGCGCAGCATTCATAATAAACGCTTTTTTATCAGTCATTAATCCACCGCTTATCTGGGAATAAGTCATTGAAATGTAATCATATTCCGCGGGCATTTTACCATCAGAATATATTTTTTTCTTTTTAGCGGAAGATAATGTCTTGTGAATTACATTCCCCTCAAAATCTGTGATACTTGGGTCTGATTCTGCGTTCTTATCATTCAAGATGAAAGGCTTTAAATCGGGACTTCCAATATCTGTTAAATCTCTGTGGAAATCGGTAAATAAACCACCTTTTTCTGTAATGAATATTGGCTTCTTACCTTGAAGTACAGCGTAACGAACTATGGCTGCTGCCTGTCGTCCTTTGCCAACTCCCGTCATATCACCAATAATAAAGCCCTGACCGTTTTCGATCTGCTGGATTGCTAAAGCAACGCCATCTATCTGCTCTGCGGAAAGTGCCTTGAAAAGTTCTTCCTTCGTTTTGTAACCGAGTTTATCCTGAACATAAGCATCAATATCAGAGAATTTTCCGAGGACATCATGCAGGGGTTGCGCCATGTTGGTAGGCACTACCGCACCCACTTCGGGTGACTTACTTCTTTTAGGGTAAGGTGTTTTTTCTTTTGTTAAATCTACTTTCAGTGACTTTCTTCCCACTCCATCAGCATTGTCAGCCAAAAGTGTAGTGTCTGGTTTTTGAACTCCGTCTTCTGTTCTTTGTCGGCTTCCATCACTTTGCCCTGTTTTGCCTGCTGAATCAGGTGTATCATTGGTGGTGATTCCATTATTTCCGTTATCAATTCCTCCGGTGATGTTGCCCAATCCGGATTCGCCAGTTGATTTTGAGTTATCTGATACGGATTCTCCCCTTGTCGGATTGTTTGGTTTATCAGTCTTTGAACTTGTTGCTCCAGATGAAAGCTGTTTATTTCTTTCGGTTTTACCTCTGTCATCACTAATGATAGGCTGGGTAGTTGGCTGCTGTAATAAATTTTCATTGTTTGTTTTGTTTATTGCGTTTTCTACTCTATCAAACAGTTCATCAAAGTTAGTAACTGTTTTTGAATTGACATCTTTTTTTAATGGGGCATAGGAAATACTTTCGTGTTCTGATTTATCAACCAACGCTCTTTTCCTTCCCGCAATAAGAATCATTCTTGTAGGGAAAGATGTGCCCTGCCTTGCGTATAAACCACCATCCATATCAATAATATCAACTACGTTATAGAAGTTGTGAAGATGGTTTAAAAACGCTTTTTCCGCTGCTAATGAGCCGTTGTCTTTGTACTTGGTATGCCCGCCAATTACGATTGCTGCTGTGCCGTTATCTGCGATGGCTTCCAGTGCGTTTAAAGTCATCTGCTCGTCAAGCCCCGATACTTTATATCCTTGAAAATCTTTTGCATCACTGCTCCCGAAAGGCGGGTTCATTACGAGTGCGTTTACTTTTACTGGGAAAGGGTTTCTGCCGTCTTGGTTTAATACCATTTTGTAACCGCCCTTTTCTAAGTTTTCACGTCTTACATCGTCAATCTCATTAACAATGATTTTATCAGAATCTATTCCAAAAACCATCATTCCATTTCCGGCACTTGGTTCGAGTACGGATTCCGGTGCTGCATTATTGATAAACTCACCAGCCATGAAAGACATTGGAATAGGAGTAGAGTATTGTTGTTTTTCAACACGCTCACTGCTCCGCATGGATATTGTAGGCTGTTTTTTGTAGAGTTCTTTAATCTGCTCAAACTTATCCCTTCGTGAAATAGACTGTTTAACAATCGCTTTTGCTTCGTTGATGATGGCAACTTCTACATATTCCTGAAGTGTAGTGTCTTTAATATCGGTTAGTCCGTATTCGGATGCAATCTTTCTTATTTTCTGAATATTCAATCTATCTTCAGACTGTAATTCTTGCTGTACCCTGTTGATAAATTCATCTACATTACCATCGAGTTTCGGTTCTGTAAACATTTCGTAGGTATAATCACGGGTATTGGCATCGAGTTTATTGAAAGTGTTATCATCTGCGTTCTCGCGATAAGCAGCATACGCCATTTTCATGCTGTCGAACATTTCCCTCGAGAGTTCGCCTAACCTTGCAGTGGCATCGGTAATAATATCTCCTAATTTGTAAACTCCGGATTCCGTATAGAGCGCGACCAACTTTGTTCCTTTGATAAGGATTTCGGGATTTACACCTGAATTAAGGTTTCCTTTTACTGCGTTGGTAAATTCGTCTAACGCTTTGTTTATTTTATCGTTCATCTTTTCGTCACGGATTAAGCGTGATTTAGAATTTACGATATTGGTCTTTTTTGTAGGTTTTTGTTTTTCGTTATTTTCCGGTTCTGAATCAAAATCCATCGCACCCGTACCACTTGCATTCCCGCTTTCAAAATCTCGGATTGCTTTGTTTGTTTTTGCGAGGTCGGCTTTGGCTTGGTCGTAGTCTCTTTTTGCTTTGGCGATTATTTCTTTACCTGCGTTACCGTCTGCACGTTCATCGAACATTCCTTCCTGCGCCTGTCTTTCTTCAAAAAGATTAACCTGGTCTGCCTGAAAATCTTTATTGGTGTTTTTGCTTACACGGTCAAGGGTTTCTTTGGTAGATTTTACGCGGGCTTCCTGTGCTTCTCTGTCTTTTAAGAGTTGCTGGTATTCGGGGGAAGTGTTTGTTTTTCGGCTTGCTTTTTCGCCTTGTTTTGCAGTGCTTTCATTTGGAGCATCCGTACTGCTTTGTCTCTTGCTGTCGGCAGGTTTGGATTGCTTTTCAACTTCTTGTTGCTCGCTTCCTGTGATGTCTTCATAAGGGTATGTGTTTTGTAATTCTAATGTTTGTTCTTGTAAAGTTAAAGAATTAAACCATTGGTCATATTCATTTGCTAAATTATTTTGCTGTTCGGCTGATAGTTTATCGACTTGGTTTTCGGCATAAACTTTTGCACGCTGTTCTACTTCGATGTTTTCGGTGTTTAAACCCAATACGTCTTTTAATACCTTTTGTGTAGGGTTCATTCCCGTAATACCAACAAATCTGTTTATGGCTGACTGGTACTCTGGGTTTAGTTGTTTATAAAAAGAATCCTTCCCTTTTCTGAATTCAAGCATAAAATCTACTACATCGCCTACTGTAATTTCATCATTGCCATACTCACCCCCTGCAAAATCAGATGAAGCTCTGAAAGCGATTCTGTCGATTTGCGTTTCATTGGTTTCCTCGCCTTTCTTGGCGAAATATGCTTTAGCAAGTCCTATTGTGATGTTATTTTCATCACTGAAATCGATAAAACTTTTGCGCGAAACCCTTGTGATATTATTTGCGATGTGCCATTGTTTTGTACCTATTACATCCTTATATTTCGGCATTGTAATTAATACATTAGCTAATTCAAAAGGATTTTTAGAGTCCTGCAATATAACTTGATTATAGTCATCTTCATTTTGTACACCATCAGGAATAGGCGTTTCTGGATAATTGGTGTTTTTTACAATCTGTGTAAGATATTTTTTCTGAGTAGTATCGCTTACATTTACGGGCTTACCTGATTTAGTATTGACGAACTCAAAATATGAAATTCCCGTTGTTGGGTTTAATGTTTTCTTTACTGAAAAATTAGGATTTGAAGTTGGGATTATTTCTTCGCTCCATGTTTGTGTCTGTTCATTGTCGCTGAACGCGGGGGTTTGTTGAACGGTATTTTTCCTTTTCTGTCTTATTTCTTCATTAATATCGCTGTATTTTTTAGCAATCACTTTATCTAAAAGCTTTTCTTCCGCAGACATCGGAGATGTAATATCAGGATTTGGATATAACTCTTTTTTTATCTGAACTAATTCATCTACATTTTTGGCGTTATACTCGTTCTCTAATTTCTGTACATTGCTTACTTCAGCATTCCCTTCACCTGTTCCAGTGTCATCGGTTGCGGGAACTTCTTGTTGATTCGTTTCCCCTGTTTGTTCACTTTGCTGAAGGCTATCAGTCCCAGATTCAGTGTTTCCATTAGTTCCAGGATTATTGGTCTGTGCTTTTTCATTTTCTTCTAATTGTGCAAAAATTGCATCTAAATCAATATCATCTTCGTTTACTTCTTCTTGGGATGTAACCTCTTGGGTAGGTTCTTCAGGTTTGGTGTTTCCTTGACCCATTTCGGGTAATTGATTGGTGGTGTCTCGCCCTTCTGCTTGGCTTGTTTGTCCATCTTCTTGAGTTTGGCTTGTTGGGCTTTGGATTTCAGGGGTGGTTTGTCCATTAGGTTCTGTGTTTAAAGTTACGCCACTTTCTGCACCCCCGTTTCCACCTGGAATGATTGGTTGTGGAGCTGGCTGTACTGCCGTTTGTTCGGGTTCAGTGTCGGTTGTGTTGTTTTGGTCTTGTACTGTTTCTGATTGCGGTGCGGGTTGTGCTGTTTCTGCATTTTCAGTATTTGGTGTTAAATCGTTATCTAAAATAGCGTTTACTTCGGCGGTTAATGTCGCAATCTTACCGTTAATTCTTTCTGCAAATGTACCATCATCTTTTTTAAGGTTTTCTCTCTCTGCTTCTATCTTTTGTAAAAGTACACCAACCTTAAACATTGAATCTAAACTGTATTTTTCCTTCTCTGGAATTTTATCAATGTATTTTTTAACTTCTTTTACACGGTTTTCAACTTCATTCAGTTTATTTCCTGTTACTCCAAAGTTGTCCTTGAAATCTTTGAAAATCTGTGGATTATAAATATTGGCAAGTAGCGATAACTGCTCCTGTCTGTTAAGTCCTGAAATATCAAAGTTCTTACCATCGTACTCAAACGTTTTCCCTTGTCCTCTTGCGTGACCTATCAATCCTAATGTAGCAACTGTTACTGCCGTTTCAAGTCCTATATCTCTAAATTCTTCTAAATTAAAATCTGAAACTTGGTTCTTTCCAGATGTGGCTGATGTGATAATTTCCCCTGCTGTTTGACCAAATCTTTCCGAATATTCTTGTAACAATTCATCGGGAACTTCTTTGATTAATGCTCTTGGAATAGATGTTACAAATTGATTGACTAAAGATTTTGCTAATCCAGAATTATTATTTCTTAATGCTTGAATTAATCCTTCTTCAAGTGTTTTTGCTTCTCTGAAAAACTTTACATCGGGTGAAATTTTAGATGCGATACCTGTGATAAAAGATTGTACTCCCATCGACATTAATACATCTGCTCCTTTTAGCCCTTTTGATACAGCATCTTGGTAGTTGTTTTCTAATGTAGCAATAGTCCAACCAATAACGCCATTGTTTGATGGATTCGTAATGAGTTTTTGTCTTGCAATAAGGTTTCTTACTTGTGCTGATTCTGCTCCGTAAACTTCTGTTGCTGATGCGATGGCTTTTCCATATCTTACTTTACCTAAAGCTCCTAAAATTTTACCACCCATAAATTCAGCACCTGCCATTGTAACTATTTGGTTAGCAATAGTGCCAAAAAAACCTTTTCCACTAAAATCTGTTCGTGTAGATGTTTGTTTTAATCTTTGTTTTTCTGCTGATGTGAGTTGTACGGATTTTAACTCTCCATTATTTTTCTCAAAGAAGTAGCCGTTTCTTTCTTCAATATTTTTACCATCAAGGTCATAATTAGTAACCTTTTCAAGCATTGAAGATGTTTTTACATTAAATAGTTGAGTAGGTTTTCCTATTTCATCTAATACATAATTCACAGCATCATTACCTCCTGCAATATTATTTACCAATCTTGGTATGCCTAATACCATATCTTTACCTGCATCTAAAGCACCATTTAAGATTGAAACAACGCTTCCTTTTACGCCAAATAATGAGTTTTTATATTCTTCTTCGTTTTTCTGGATTTCCGCTTCTCTCCTTTGAACGATTTTTTGCGCTTGTTTTCTTTCATCGCTGATAGTTCCAAATGAATCTGAAAATGCTTTGTTATTATTGATGTTCTCTTGAATAACTTGTAACTTATCAATGTTTTCTTTTAAAGCATTTAAGTCTTTATTTTCCTTTGCTTGTTTAATTTTAAGCCTTGTTTGAGATAAAATATCTGCATTTGCTTCTTGGTTCGCATAGTTTTCAACAAGTCTATAATTTTCAAAATCATCAAATAATTCGGCTCTACCTTCTTGTGAATTAAAGGTAGCGTTCATTCTTGCTTCCGATGCCCCAAACTTTTCTTTACCTCCACCTGTATTCCAATATTGGCTAAATAATTTAGCGTACTCTGGATTTTGTAGATTCTTTTGTAACCATTGTTTTTCTGAATCCCAATCGGAACTATTGAAGTTTCTTCTTGTAGAAGTATTCATAGTTTGGTTTACCTCAATATCCTTATCAATACCTAATGATAATTGAGTTAAAAGGTTTGTACCATTTACTACTAATTCGTTATCTGAAAATGGTCTAATTGATTGATATGCTTTTTCTACTTCACTATTGTAGTCAAGCGATGGGTTATCTTTTACATTTTTTTGTGCGATACCTTCTGCTAATACAGTTGCAAAACCTTCTTCTGTATTAATCCTTTCTAAATCTTCAATAGAAATTAAATTTCCTGTTTTTTCAAAGTATTCAGCGTATCTGTTTTGTAGTGGGGTTGTGGGCGGCGCAGATTCTCCTTTTGCAAATCTACTTTTCGCTTCTGCCAAATTAGATTGTGCTTTTTCGTAGTTTTGTTTTTGCCATTGGCTGTTTAAGTCGCTTTGTTGTTGGGTCATATATGGAAGGTAAGTATTATCATAGTAATTTTTATCTACGATTTTAAACCTTACTTTTTCATCTTCTAAAATATTATTCCCTTTGTTGTCTTTCTGAATATAAATAACTCCTGTTTTTTCTAAATCAATTAAATATTGGTTACTGCCTACTTCATAGGCAACTCCATATTCATCAAATGGCTGAATAGGTAAAATAGGTTTCCCATTATAACCATCAAAAGTAAACTTCTCAATAAACTCTTGCGTTTGTTGTAGTTCTTCTGGCGTAGGATTTAATATTTCATCAGGAATTTCATTGAATATTTTTTCAACTTGTTTCGCTCCTTCTATTTCAGCTTGATTAACTTTGCTGATATACTCTGCTTTTTTTGCTTCGTATTCTGCTTTCGCTTGTTCGTTCTTGATTTTTATTTCATTAGCTCTCGCTAAATTTGTAGCATTAGATACTCCTGTTATTGTTCTATTTAAGTTCCCAACATTATCATTATATTGATTGATTTCGTCATTGCCTATTTGGTATGCCAAAATACCTGCACTTGGTTTAGTATAGGTTTGCTGTTGTGTAATTCCGATTGGATTTCCTAACCCATCAGGCAAGGTTGCATTAGAACTTTCTGTACCAGAAGAAGCCACATCTGTCAATGGCAAGTCCGTAGAAGGTATTTCTACCGTGGTATCCGAAGATGCTGATGAAAGGTCTTGCTCGCTCCCCAAAGGTACGGTAAACTCGTTCTCTGGTATTGGGTTCGGTAATGTCGGCAAGTCCGTCTGTGGTGTCGAAGTCGTTAAATTCGGATTCCCACTGGTAGGGTCTTTTTTTTTTACAACTTCAGTAACATCGGTAATATACTGTTCACCAAAGCTGTCTAAAGAGTTCTGAAACATTTCTTCTGTAATCGCAGGATTTACAGCTTTATACTGGTCGAATAAAAGTTTTAAGTCTCCGTTCATGTCGTTTTTGTTATTAGTTACCACCGTTCATTAAGTATTTTTCAAATAGACCTTCTTCTGCATCGGGCTTATACGCTTCGTCATATTTAATCTTGCCTAATTTATTTCCTTTCTTAAGATTCGTTCTTACTACTGGTGTACCCCTATTTACACTTTCATCAAATGTCAAAGGGTCATAGCCATACCCTTGAATACGTGCGAAAGCATCTGCCCGTGAAGTAGGTTTTTGAGTTGCCATTCTTCCGTTCTCGTCTTTTCCTACGATAAAATATTCTGTATGGAATCCACCTCCTTTAGAATTAGGAACTTTGTAAGCTGCTATATACTCTTTGTTTTTAAGATTTAGTAAAGTACCATTACTGTAATCTACTGTTCCGTCTGAGCGTTGAATAGTGATAGAAGCATTTGGGGTTACTGTTATTGATGGCGGTTTAGGTGCGGAATTTCCACTACCACCACCTCTTCCGGTACGTCTTGATGCTTTGATAGATTCTCTGTCTTTTGCTAAATCTAAATTGTACTGTTCGTCTGTTTTTTCTTTTACATTAGAATATTCATAAGGAACGGCACGGCTCATGTCGTCAATATAGGCTTCGCGGACTTTCTTGAAATCTTCTTCTGTTTCGATGGCTTTTTTACCTAAAGTACGCCAGCCGTATTGGTAGAGTGGTCTGTCGATTAAGGCGGTGTTGGCGTTGAACTCGTACTTAGAATCAAACTCCTTGTAAGCCTGATCTCTGTCGAATTTCATTTCGCTGATTGTTTGGTTTCCGTCACCCTTTGTTACTTTGGTAAATAGTTTAGCAGCTTCGTCTCTAATTCTTTTATCTACCGTGTTACCCCCGTTCCATTTGTTTGCATTTAGGTAATTGGTTTCGGCATCGGTATTCAGTATTACGGAAAGTTCACCAATGCTGTATTTTTTTGCAGGTTCATCCTTGTTTCCGCTACCGTAGAAATAGAAGGCATGGTTTCCGTTTTCGTCTGCTTCAAACTTTAGCATTCCGGACTGTAAAGATTGGTAGATTGCTTTCTTAGCGTCACCTTCAAATACCCCGTCTCCGGCAAGTTTCTCGTTAAGCTGGTCTGAATTTTTCATCAGGTTTGTACCACCAAATACGGTAGTCATCAAGAGGTAATCCTGCTTTAATTTTGAAGCGTTGGCGTATTCCTTGTTTCTTTCGTAGTCTGTTTGTGCTGACCTTGCCCGTTCCATAGATTTGTTAATGGCATCTGTGGTATAATTAAAAAAGCCAACGGAAGCATCGGTAACATTTTTCTCTACTTCTTTAGGGTCGATTTTAAGCTGTTTCTGCCAATCGTCAATCCTTGCACTATTTTCGGCAGCAGTTTTTGCTTTTGCAGCTTTCTCGTATTGCCCCTGCTTAACCCATTCATCAACATCTTTCATAAACATATCACCAATAGTATATGTAACTGGTTTTAATGCCTGATATGCAGTAGCGTTTCCTTTAGGTGTAGCCATATTAATCTCCTATGTAAGTTGGTTGAGCATAAGTGAGATTCATCCAAGCAGGTCGTATAACTCCTTGTAATCTACTGTTTAAATACGCTGGGGGTTGTTTTATTAAAATGGAATTATTTAGTTGTGGTGCGGGCTGTGGATTATTAACCAATTGGCTTCCTGGATTTACAATTGTTGCTCCTGCACCTCCAGTCAGCGTAGGTGTTTGGGTTTTGCCGAATAATCCTCCGGCTGCTGCGCCCATTACGCCCATTGCGCCTTGTGCAATTGTATTGATTCCGTTTGCTCTTTCCTGTCTTGCTGTTTGCAGTGCTTGACCTAATCCTGCTAAGTCTGCATTTTCTCTCTGTTCCTGCATCTGCTGAACCATACCTGCGCCCTGTGCTGCGAGTTGTGTGTTTTGAATATACTGCTGGTCGAGGTCGGCAGCGATTTTCTGCTCTTGACCGATTTGTTGTTGAAGCACGTTTGGTAAAAGACCTAATACAGCACGGCTACCACCTAAAGCAGCGTTATCTGCAAACGTAGAAACACTCCGCGCGATGTCGGCTCTCTGAAGGTCGGCTCCCGCAGTAGATACTTGAAGGTTTGCGTAAGGGTTTGTGAGTTCCTGACGGTCATATTCTTTAATGGCTTTCTGGGCTTGTCTGGCTCTTTTACCCGCGCCTATCGCTTGAAAGATTCCTGTTCCTGCGGTTAATGCCCCGCCTGCTATGGTTGCTATTGCTGCTGGTGCTAATGGCATAATTAAATTATTTTAAGGATAAATTCGCTTGTTTTATCACTGGTCTCGGTAAATCCTATTTTTTTGTAATCTGAAATAAGAAACGGGTCTTCCGTCCAAGTCGTGATATATGAATATCCAAGTTTATTTGCGTACGAAATTAACTCACGAAGGAAGTTTTCTTTGTTTTGCTTGGCTATTTTCTTTTTAGAGTAAGTTGGGTTACGGGTTACGAAACCAATATAGGCTATGGCAGAATTTGTAATCCAAACATAGCCCGCCCATATTCCTTCTCCGGTATCGGTATCTTCTAATATCAGACCTTTTGTCGGGTAAAGGTGTTCTTCGCGCTCGTTTTTATTCCATGCGAGCATCCACTTGTTTGTGGATTTGATATCTTCCGGAGTTGTTTCGCGTACCTGTAACATCATAAATAGGATTTAGTTAAGTTGGTGGTAGATGATGTAATTTCAATCGGGTCGTTACTGTTATTCTCTAAGGTAACTTCCATCCATTTCCCGCGTATCGGACTTCCATCAGGGCTGAAACTCATTGTATGCTTTTTCACGGCATAGGCAAATGCACCAACTGTTACAGAGCCGAAATTCTGTAATGTCACTGAATTTCCGTTAATGTCCGTTATCTTCATTTCTGTCTGTGATCCTTTCACCATAAGCATATCACCAATAGAAATCTCTACCGGAATGTTATTCGTGAAAGTAATTGTGTTTCCGGCAGCCGACTGTATGTTCCCGATTCCTACGGCGGTGTTGTTCCCTTTAATGTCGCGCAGGATTTCGGTATAAAAGAAACTTTCTTTCTGGGTGTAAAACTCTTTTGGGATGAACGATTCTGTAAGGTTGGTTTTAATCGTAGTATCCCAAGCGGTATTCGATTGTAAAAACATTGCCTTGAATATCTTGTCGCTGTCGAGTTCCGGATTTACAACATAGGTTAGTTTTGCAGTCTGTAACTGCCCTGCAAAGTTCCCGTAGTAATCTGTTACCTCATTCTCATAAACTTCCCCGTGGTACGCGGTAAAGAAACTTCCTCCCATACCAAAATTATAATCGAAACTGTTTCGGGTGTAATTTGTAAATCCTTTGTTGGTCATGTTGAATACAAGGGAAAAATCGCCGTCAACACCGATTACATATTCCCCCCGTGCTTCGTTGAATGAACCCTGGAATGAACTGTGGGTTTTAAGCAATTCAACACCCTCTCTATGGAAGCCGGAGCCTACGGGATTAATTTCCTGAATTTGGTTGCCACTTTTTATGTAAAATCTTGTGGTGTCTTTACTTCCGAAGTAGATAATATTATTGTTTTTCGCTATGATTTCGGGGTTACTACCAACGCCGCATTCGTAATCGAGTTCTTTGTAGCCGCCCAAAACATCGTTGCTCAATGCCAAAGATTCACTGCCTTGCAAATCTGCGATAATTGCTTTTCCATAATACTGGTTTACGACCTTACCGTTAAAGAATACCGAAATATCCCCATCGGTTGAAATAATACGTTGAATCTCCCCATACTTTATTGGAAGAGTTTTCCAGTTGGCTTCAGATGCTTCAAACCACGAAAGCTGATTAACACCAAGTTCGTAATTATAAATTCCCGAATAGGCAATATCTGTTTTCCGGTGAACCCTTTTGTACCCGTTGCTGTCGATAAGGTTTGGTCTGAAATTGTAACTATATTTCTTGCCATTGAAAGCATCTTTAATTTTATAGGATTCAACACCGTTACCCCAAGCATAAGCGTTGTAAAAACCTACATCGAAATAACCATCCGGCTCCGCGCCAATATGCTGACCGTTAATTACCGGATATGATTTGTGTGATTCGTAATAAACCTCATTTAGCACATCTTTGTTTGTGGTTCTGAAAATGATTGGTTTAATACCTCTAACAACTGACACTGTGGTTTTAACCTTCACTACCGCTCTTTCATCGCGTTTTCCGCTATTAGGCATCCACTCATAGATCCATCCACCTGTTGCTTTTACCAAATCAGGAAACTCATTGTTTGTTAAGAACCGCACTTCGTTTCCATTAGATGGATTATCCATAAGAATATAGGCATTGATAAAATTATCTACCATAAATTCATAAATACTCGGGTAATTAGATGAAGCATACATATCGCTATTAATTTCAACTGTTCCAGAAATACTTATCGCATCTTCACCTCTCCCTTTTTTATCACGCCCATATGTGAAAGCTATTCTTATAGATATTTTATCACCTTCATTTATAGTTCCATAATCACTTTTTAAAAGTTTTCCTCTGTTTTCGAGGGAACTATAAGTATTTCCATCATATATTCCTTGATAACCACTTGTAGCATCAAACCTTTCTGGATTTGCAGTGCCATAAACAGAATCAATTACCGCCCAATATTTTTCATAGTTTTTATTTACATTTGGTTGTCCGCTGGTGTTGTATAAGAACTCTTGCCCTGTTTCTATCTGTGCATAGAATCCTTTTATTGGCATTCCGTCATCTATGGAATATTCTTTCACCTCTAAAACATTGTACTCTATATTAGCATTGGTGGAATCGTCTATTCTGTAAATAACATCGCCTTTTCTTAATCGGTTGATGTTATCGCCTGAAAGTAATAAATACACCTTTACACCTATCTTTCTAAGGTAAGTAATGTAGAGTGTTTCGTAGTTAAGTTCCTGTGTTTTTACCACCCATTTAAACTTTGTCGCAAAAGCAGGGGGATTGTGGTTCGGTTTTGCTTTAAAGATATTCCGGTGCAGTCTGTCGGCAAAAGATGTTTCGAGTTCGTTCAGGTTTTGGTTTGAGTTACCAAGTACCGTAGTGCTTTCGTTGTGGTCATCAAAATACACCTGCCCAATAGAGTAGGTGAACAAAGATGCTGCGGTAGTATTGTTACCGTTTAAATTTGCGGGAAGGCTGTCTTTACGGAATGAAATATCAATGTTTATATCGTTTCCGTTTTTGTCCTTCAGGTCGTAACCCTCCATGTAATTGGCAATGAACAGACGGCTTCCGGCTACATCCTGTGTTTTCGGGAACTTTGCTATCTTACTGTACAGCATCTTCACTGCATCATCTGATAACAGTTTGTAGTTATTTGAAAACCTAAAAATAATCGGTTGAAAATTCGGGTTAGCGAAGTTGTCTATGTTGTCCGGAATGTTTAGTTTCTTTTTGTTCGCGTTGTAAATAATGTAGGTTTCGTTGGTGTTGTGTTCTCTGGCAATAACTTGAATATCCGTTACATTTTTACCACCAGAGTTTACAATTATTTTTACAGCATTGTATTTATTCGTCATCCCTTCATTCAGTCTTTCAGAATTTATCCGGAATCCGACTTCATTAGTTACCCCGTTTTTAACATTGTATCCACCCATCTGAAATGCGGTGTCGGAGAAAAAAGACAATGCAGACCAGTCGCCATCGTTGTATTTATAACGGTATGCAAAAGACCAGAATGAATCTTTTTTTGTTTTGGAAGTTACGTTGGAATCGCGTAAGAACTCAATGATTTTAGGGCTTGAATTAGGTGGTTTCTTATTAAGGGTAATATCTGATTCCGTGAAACCAAGTGAATATTCCGCAATCCTTTTAAGGTTTACACTGCGTATATTTTCCCATGCTTCGTTTGAAAATATTAATTGGTCGCCAATCTGATTGAAACTTAACAAGTATTTCAGCGGACGAATCTCTACGCCATTTTTCCAGCGTATTAAGTCGAACCGGAGAACGGAAGTGTCTTCAATTATCAGTCGGCTCACTCCGGATTCTACATCGTATTCCACAATTTTAGATTTTCCGTTCGGCATTCCAAGGAAATAATACATCTTACTGCCTAATCCCTTGTGCATACCCAGAACCGTCATTTGTCCGTTCTCGGAATAATCGGAAACAACTTCACTCCCTTTCATGTTCTTCAGTGAGCCGTCATCGCCATCACCGGAAATGCGGAGATTTTCTGCCCGCACATAAGATTTGTTGTCGATAAGAGAATAATGGGTGTCGCTGTTCATTATTCCAGTTATGAAGTTATTGTTTACATCAGGCATTTTACAGATTTTTTAGGTAGGAAATAAAATCCAGGTCACTTAGGGTAAGAGCATTGTCTTGAATTGTAATCAGGCGTTTCTTTTTCAGGTATTCGCTTTTGTAATACTGTGATTTCTGAAACAGCTCTGTACTTTCCAATAGTTTAAATTTGATATAGTATTCTATCGGTTCTTCGTAGGTCGGGTCGATTTTGATATTACAAACATCTGTTTTTGAAAGTCCGTTACCGATATATTCAATCATTACCGCCATGCCTTCCAAGTCGTGAGAGAACTCGAAACCGTTTTCCTTTTCCTTTACATAGCTGTCTTTGAAACGCACCGCATCACCGTATAATTTATCAAGGTAAGCGTCCTTCACTTTTCCAGTTCCGCAGCATGAATCGCATTCGTTTACCGTTTCGGTATCGCATTCAAGGCATTGGGTGTAAATATCTTGCTGACAATCATCTGAAAGTATAGTTCCATCGCAGTCAATCAAGTAGTTTCTGATCTCGTCCGGTACTTTCGGGTTCATGGATATTTCCATTGTCTTTCCGTTGCAGTCTAAAAGGTAAGCACGGATAAACATTTCAAAGTCCTCGGGCTTGCTAACAAAGAGTTTTTCCGGCACACGCAAAGACCAGCCTATTGTATTTTTCCAAAAGGTAAGGTGTAGTTTCTTCAGAACTTCGTGGGCGTATTTAACCATCATATACCGTTGGCTATTCCGGAACTCACTGTTGTCCTGCAAGCTGTCGATATAGAGTTCGTCAATAATATCTTTTAACGTAGCCATATTAGTGTTTTGTTATTTTTCGCCCGCAAGTATCACATGGGGCATTAAGTGTTGGCGACTGTGCTATCTGGTTTTTGATAGCGTTGTTTATCTGTGTAGCAACTGCAACTGCATTTTGTAGCGCAGGTATTTTTATGAATCCCATATCTTAATTATTTAACTGTGATAAATCCACTTCTGGTGATGCCTGTTCATCTACTGATGAAAGTTCACCTTGTTTTACTTTGAATAGTTTCTCCTGATTCTTGATTGATTCCTTATTGACTTCAATCCGTGTCTGGCGTTCCATTTCTTTTTTATACTGTGCGATTTCAGCATCGAAATTCCGCTGTTCCTGCTGTGAAAGCATTTTACCATCGCTGTTCATCTTCTCTACCATCAGTCGCATTCTTCCGTCTGCTTCCGACTGCAAGTAGTTAAGCTGTGCTTTGAGTTTTTCAAGGTCTTGTTTGTTATCAAATTCAAGCTGTAATGTTTTTCTCTTTTCTTCCTGAGAAATTCTTGATGCTTCAGCATTGGCATTAACCTGACCGTTGATTTTGCCCATTTCAGATTCCTGCATCTTTTTAGCGTACTGTTCCATGCGGAGTTTAAGTCTTCTTACTGCAATCCTCATATTCTTTTCTGAACGCAATTCAATTGCATCAATAAGTGAAATCTGTCCGGATGAAAGGGCGGTGTTTATGTCGGTAATAGTCTGTATTCTTTCCTGTCGTGACGGGATAAATCCGATTGTAGCACCAAAATAACTTAACGCTCTTTCTTTCCTGAACTTTTCCAGGGTTTTAATATCATCATCACCAATCCATGAAATATACTTTTCTTTTACATCCATGAACTTAAATACATCATCAAGACGTGAACTTATAGTCTGTGAAACATTGGAGTTGAAAAATAGAAGTCCGTCAACCAAATCTTTAAGGGTAAGGTTGTCTGAAAGTCTGTAAGGCTCACCTTCAAATAATGTTTCCTCATTGGGTTTGCTTTCATCTGAACCCCTGAAGCCGAATACGCTGTTTATCTGGTCAGCCTGACGGACTATTTCACCTACTACTTCACGGAAGGCATAAGGTATTCCGGTTACAGTTTCCTGTACTGATGGCGCACTATTGATTGGATTGCCTTCGGTGTCGATGGTCTTCCGCAGTCTAATTGATTTTGAGAAATAAAGTTCAAGCACTTCTTTGGCTGAAAGTTTTCTTTTACCCAGAGATATTTCAGCGATACCATCTGAATCAATGTCGGTAATATTCCCTTTGAGTTCGCTGATTAAGTGCTGGCGTTTGTAATCTAAAATCTGAATCTCGTCAATTATAGGCATAGATTCTTCTACCAGAGAGTTATACCCATCTGCATCAATGCGAGGGGCAACTGCAATATATCGGGGTAAAATATTCCCTTTGTAAGTCGCCATGTTTTCTGAAAGAGCGTAAGAAATTACCTTTCTTTTGCCTTTAGTGGTCATTATCCCTTCATACCAAACATCGTAGGAATTATCTATTCTCGTTGTTTTGTATTCACTGCTGGGGTTTGGGTTGTAGGCATTATCTTTTCCGATATGTTTAGTCCGGTCAATGAGTTTTACCTTTCCGGTCTTTGTATTCTCAACTTTTTTGTAGAGTTCTTTTTTGAATGTTTTAAACGTAAAGAAAACCACTTCAATCAACTGTCCTTCATCGAGTTTATAATCAGTGGATGACGGGGTGTAGTTGGCGAAACCATTGCTTTGAAGAATCTCGGCAAGTTCTTTTTCTGAAATATCAATCTTCGACTGCTGGCAAATTCTGCGGAACTCGCGTAACGGAACTTTCTTAACATCATAGAAATAATTACAGTCGCTAAAGAATGGGTCTTGGGTATCTGAATGCCCCCAGAAATCCGGATTCAAATATTTCACCTGTATTCCATTATTTGCATCGGTATAGCATTCTACAACGCCAACACCCAACTCAAATACATCTTTTTTAATTCGGTTAAAAATGTATTCAAAACGGTTCTCCTGCTTGATTCCGGTAATAAGTAATTCCTCCGCGACTTCAATATCCAGGCTTTCGTTGGTTACGCTGTCGAGTTCTATTTCTTCCATAGAATTAGGAATCATTTCTTTTGGAACCGGACTTTGCCCCGTCATCTGTTCAATCTGCTCAAACAAATCTTTGTTGTCGAGTAGTTTTACCTTTTCTTTTTTCTTACGGCTATGTTCCTTTCGGGCTTCCGGATTTAAGGCGAAAATCTTTTCCTCGAACTCGCTGATGTTTATTCCGTTTTGTGCCTTGCGTAAATAGCGGGGAAGGATATTAACCCTTTTATCCCAGTTTACATTCAGGTATTTTACCGAAACATATTCGTTGCAGACGATTTCTTTGTACTTTGAAATGGGTTGCTGTGCTTTTGCATACTTGCGTAACAGGTCGAAATTGTGTTTCCGCTTGTACATTGTAGTTTCGTGCTTGCTTAAAATAGCATCGCCATATTTCTTACCGAAGTCGATACTGTCTTTTTCGGCATTAGAAATGTTTTCGTCAGGAAATTTATATACTACTCCCATAATTTAACTTGCGTATTGTTTAACTTCAAACAGTTCCAATAGGTTTTCGGAATCATCATCTGCGGTTTCGGTTTCAGGTTTTTTATATTTGCTTTGGTTGCCAATTATCGCCATCATTGTAGCAATAGTGGTATCTCTTTTCTTTCTATTGTCTGGGGTGTATTTTTCCCAGTCCTCTAATATTTCGCGGAATGGAACTTTAATATCGTCTTCATTAACATCTCCGGATAACTTCGTATCAATCCAACTATCTAAAGCTAATTCCTGCAAAGGCACGGAACGCGGTGAGGAAATCTGCCCGCCAAACTCTATATCTGAAGGTTTTAAATCTGATTTTTTAAGTGTAGGGTCTGTAATGGAATACCCCCTATATCCGCGTTCTTTAAGTTTCTGGAGTACGATGTTTACGTTTCCTTCACAAAGTATCGGCATAGAAAAGAATACGAGTGCTTTTATAATTTCTTCAACATTATCTTCAAGCGCACCTTTACGGCTGTTGAAGTAAAGAAAAAAAGTATCTTTCGGGAATCCTTCGCCTTCACTTTTAGTAAGTCCTACAAATGCTTGTTTGGAACCGGAGCCGTTTGCTACTTTCGATGTACGGTAAGGGTCACAACCGAAACAGCCAACATGACCGTTTGTAGGGTATTTCTTTCCGTTCTTTATAATGAATTTATTCCGGTCTTCTTTTTTTGGTAACCATCCGACAATGAAAGTTCCGTTCCTGTTTATTTTGTGATATACCGTGGTGTCTGGTTTGCCGTCAGTCCAGAACAGGTCGATGCTGTAAAATTTCTCTTTGAACTTTTCATCTTTCTCGAATACACGGAGGAAGTTTTTATTCTCTACTACGCTTGGTTTACCGAACATAGATTCCCCGTCTTCATCAAGGAAGGCATCTTCAGCGCATCTTGGTTCATTTCTTTTCTGGGAGTTGTAGGCTTTGGTGTCGTCAATATAATCGGCTTCTTTAGCATCGAGATAAGACTTCACGCCATTGTGCCGAATTTTCCCGAGCTCGTTTTTAACAGGAGTATTTGGGTCGTAATAAATCACATATCCCCACTCGTCAAAATATCCTTTATATGAAAGGTCAGCCGGAATAAATATTCCATACAGTCCGGTTTTTGTTCTACCGATGCTGTTTCTGTTCTCTACGTTTGAATCCTCGAAAAACTGTCGGTATTCAATCCCTCCGTTCATTGGTTTGGGTGCGGTTGAACCACCGAGACACTTACCAACAACGTCAGCACCTACTTCATGGCACATTTTGTGCGCCTGATACCACCATTCATTAATGTCAAATTCCGCTTTTGGAGTTTCGTCATTCAGCGATTTTGTCGCCTGAGTACCATCATAAGCAGTAGGTGTGGCGTTGAAGGATTTTATACGAGAGTTCAGACCTATATTAGAGTTTGAAACTTTGTTCTTAACCGAGAATCTGCGCTGCTTCGATATAAAGTGAAGTTCTTTTTTCGGCATCACGTTACCATCCCTCTCCGGCTGTAAATGCTTCGGAAGTTTAATGAGTGGGGTTACGATATGTTTCAGGAATAAATCATCAACATCCTTTTCAGTCTTGGATGTAACCGGATAAAAACCGTTTACCCTGGTAATTGCATCGCGGACTATCTCTGAACTTGCGGTAACAGTAAAACTTGAACGCCTTGATTTAAGAAGCCAACTGCCTAAAGACCTTTCATCAGCGTAGCAGGCTTCCAACCATATATAGTAGTCACGCTGTGGCATCCGGAAGTCAGGATAAAAATCTCCGTCTGTCAAACGGTAGTGCTCTAAGAAAAAATAATGACCACCCGTTATGTAAATAGGTTCTCCATCGTTGTAAAACCAATCGCCATTTCTGATCTTATCGTGGTCAGCGACAATAAACTTTTCGTGTTTTGTAAATACAGAATCCAATGCATCTTCAATATTTACTTCATCTTCATATATGGTATCGAAATCAGTTAGGTCGGATGGAACTTCGTAACGCTCCCATTTCTGATGTTCCGGACGTAAGCCTTCCCATCTTATTTTGTCTGGAGCAGAAGGGAGTGCTATAATTAGATTGTTAATTTCTATAATATCACCTATCGTACCGTCTTTGGAAATGACCACCATATCTTCAATAGGGTGAAAGCCATAATACCACTCCTTCGCTTTATTCTTTTTGCTGATAATTTCAGCATCAATATAATTATCGAGCTTGCGGTGTAGGTTTTTACGGTATGATTTATCTACTTCAGGCATTTCTCTGTGCAAATCTTTCTGGGATTGATGTTATTTTTTTATTTTCAACTTTCTGTTTGTTTATTGTTTCTGAATCCTGCATTACGGATATTTTCAGCCGGATTGAGTTACAGGTTTTGGTAGCGATTTTCTTTGCTTTGGATATTGCTTTTATTTTGTCGTCTGTATAATTCGGTTTGTCAATACCTAACAAGCCCTTAAATCCGTCTTCAGATGAAAAATGGTTTACATCTTCATCGGTAATCGGGTCGTCATGATTAAATCTCGGCATTGGTCGTTTTACAATTTCCAGCAATTCATAAAAAGTAGTTTTCAGTCCGGATATAATCTGGTTATCAATAAATTTTTTGTCGAGATTCTTCAGGTTCACTTCATCAATCAGAACATAAACGCTATCTACGGCATCGGCTCGTGCTTCTACCACCTGCGCTAACTTCATTTCGTTTACGTTACCTTCTTTATCATGGGGTAAATCAATGTCTGAATTAAGGAATTTTAGATACTCGTCTATTCCCTGCTTCACACTTTGGATGAATACTTTTTCAGTCTCTTCCTGGAAGGTCATCTAATATCTGTTTTGTGGTATAAACATATCGGTTCCGGATTGCATAGAATTTCTCGCCATCGAGTTCAATAATCCATTCAATTCCTTTTTTGAAGTAGCATTCCAATCCTTTTTTAAATCCGGTTTCTTCTGACTGTGTAGTGGGAAGATACATTTCTGCAATCCCTTCTTTGTAATTATCGTAGGATTCGTTTTTGTATTGCAGACCAAACTCGTCTTTGTGCCACTGTGGGACTTCGATTGGTTTTAGAATATCATGGTCGCTTACGTTAATCCATTCACCGTTCGTTCCTTTTATAGCAAAAACAAAGTTCACATCCTGCAAAAACGGAATGTGATAGAGTTTTTTTTCTTCGTCAAGCAAATGTTTGGAGTGGGTAAATACACCTTTGGTATTTAGCATCTGGGTGATGCGCGGGTCGAAAACAATCTCGCACCCAATATCAATTAAATGATGGGTAAAATGAAGCGGTAAAGCGTGGATGATTCCTTTGGTTACTGCATTACGCACCAAATTAAGCTGTGAATCAATCTTAACGGTTAAACTACCGTGTGTTAATTCATCTTCAATATGTTTTTCAACATGAACAATAAAACCGTGGAGTGCGTGCATAAATAAGCATTATGCACAAAAGTAAAATGGATGCTATTCAGAATTGCTTTTGCTAAACATATTATTCATCAAGAGTAAGCAAACATCGTCAATCATCTGCTGGTCATCGCGTGAAATCCGGAAGGCGTGGTGGTTGATTTTTTTGTTTAAAGCATCAACAATTAAATCTTCATTAGTATAAACCGAGTAAAAAAAACGCCTGAGTTTCGGGAACATTCCATCAGTTTCTTTTCCTTCTTTATTGTTTGTAAAGTAGTACCGCCTTACGTCATCGTCCATATTAATATCGAAGCAAAGCAGTGCCGGAATAATATAGTCTATGTAAAAATTATGCTTGAAGTTCTTTTTGGTCAACTTGATTGCTTCCAGAAAGCGGACTTTCGGATTAATTGGTTTAGCAAAAAAGGTAATCTCTTTCGGCATACTTACTTTTGAACAAAATTAAATAAAAAATGGGAGATATATCAACATCACCGATTATACACGAATTAGAACTGGATGATTTTGTAGTAGTAGTGCAAGATGGCTGCGTGAAAATTATTTCCAAAGCAGACCTTATTGAGGGTATTTCTCTTGGCGGATTCAGTATTTGTGAGTTGTGGCTACGATGTGTTGACGGGATAGGAACATGGAGTACCGATGCACCAGTAGATACCCCGCCAACTATGAACGATGTGATAGCTTCCACTTTCAACCGAAACAGTAATTATGTTTTCACGTCAGACCAATTCCTTGACCAGTATTACGATGCTGAAGGAAATGCTTTCGGGAAAATCATTATTGCCGGAGGTGACGTTTCCGGATATTCTATCAGCGGAGTTCCTTTATTTATCGGGCAGGTTATCACCGCAGACCAATTAGGATTACTAAAATACGAAGCAAAAAACACCGACAATGCTTACGGGCAGGAGTGGTTCTTTAATACATACGACATTAACAACGTAGAAGCAGAATAATATGGCGAGTATATTTGATTATATCAGTGATAATTTAAACCGTTTCAAGTTTCTGAAATGGGTACAGATTATTAAAACAGAATCTGAAGCAACTAAAAGAAGCGCACTTTATCTGTTAGAGAAAAGCAGTACCGCATTTGAAGTCATTGTAACTGATGATAGTGGGGCGAAAAGGAAGTTAAGTGGTAATATAAACACTAACGAATTAGGTGACCTTTTTGCAAAACTTGACGCTTCAAACGTCTCACCAGAAAACGCTGAATTATGGAGAGGTGTTATTATAGGAGACCTGACAGATAAATCAGAAGATAATTCTTATAATAAATTTTTAGCGCAAAACGCTGATGGTGACTTAGCTGTAAGTGACGGTAGAAGCATGATGATTGAATTACCTAACCTTCTAACAGAGCAACAGAAGTTGGCGTGGAAAACATCAATGAATGGAGGATGGACTACAAATACAATGAGCGTAGCGGTTATCACACCTCCAATTGTTGATAAATCTAATCAAAATACATGGATTTCTTTAAAAGGAGCAAACCTTAACTTGAATCCTGATTCATTCTCACTTCAGATTGTAGATAATTCAGGGGAATTAATAGTTACTATACCTAATTCACAAGTTCAACTTTATAATAATGGTCTTGATTTAACATTTTATTATAATTTCAAAGACCTTATTACAGGTGATTACAAATTAAGGATATGGAATGGGGTAGCAAGTTATACTACACCTTTACCAATAACTGTTGTAATGAATCTTATCCCTATTGACACTGGAAGCATTACTTGGGAAAGAGAAACATATAATAGTATTCCAGCACCTCTTTTAATGACAACAGGAGCAAACGTTTCATTAAATATAGATGGCTCTATTAAAGCGTTGGCATCGGAAAACATTGTTATAGCAAGTGCGAAATCAAGTCAAGTAATTTCAGCAGGACAAAATTTTTATATGCAAGTCCAAATAAACATAGGGTTGACAAATTCAATACCAAATAATACAGCAAATATTTCCAACTGGTTTGGATTAATGGAAGCATCATCCCCAATTGTTTTAGGTAATCAAACATTTGTAAATGGAACTATTGGATTAAAAGCGTGGTTTCCTGTTGCTTATTTAAAAGCAGACCAGGGTAATGAAATAAGTACGAGTGTAAATAATCCCACAGCAAACCTTACAATCACAAGACATGATGGACTTTATACAATCGTAATGTTTCATGGAAATGAATCTATTGTCTATACCAAAACAGCATCAACAGCAGCTTTATCTTTAAATGCAGTATTTCAAAATTTCCAAATTCCAGTGAATTTAGCATTTTCAGTAACGCAATTGGTAACATGGTAACTAAAATGTAAATAATGAGCTGTAAAACCTTAAAATTAAGAAACTGCGAAATAAAGGGTGCAACTTTTCAAGGTCGAAGATTCGATTTTGTAAATAAAGTCATCACTAATGATACCTTCAAAGCAAAAGTTTACAACAGTGAAGGTGTTCTGAAGACAGAAATCACCGGACTAAAAAGCGGTTCTGTTGTTTATTTCCCATTTACAACATTAGAGACTTATGATAAAGGTAATTACACTATAAGATACTGGGCTGAATTTCATTTATTAGGCAAGTTCAATATTGCTGATGAAGACTTTAAAATCGCCAACTCCTGCCCAAACTGTACCACGCAAAACCAACCTTACCCTTTTATTTTAGATTTAGGCGAAGATATTGTAAAATTCAATATGTCTTTCGTTTATATCCAGATTGGAAGCGGTGGTGATACAGATTTAACCGCATATCTAACAAAAGAAGAAGCAGCAGATACCTATCAGCCAAAAGGTAATTATGCAAGTGCAAACCATAACCATTCCGATAAAGCCAATACCGATGCATCAAATATAGACAGTTATGTTCCGCAATGGCGCGAAAAACTCCGTGTTCCGGAACTCCCCGACCCAACAAGCGACCAACAGGAATTAATGTTCATCCCGACTGAATCCGACGCTTGGCGTACCATTTCACTCACCACGAACCCGCAATGGGTGCAGATTACAGCACCTTTTGCGAGTACACTGAATTTAATTCCAGACGCAGCGGGGAGAGAATTTGCGGGTGTGAACACGAAATTCAGAAAGAACGGTTGGGACGGCAAGAATATTTTTTTGAAAAACGATTCTGAATTTGACTTGGTTTTGAAGCCGACCGTAACGACTGCGGCAAACACGACATTCTATACTTTTGAGGTGGAGCAGGTATTGAAAGCTGATGCTTGGAAATTATTTAAAATTCGTGAGGTAGGAGGAGATTTCTTTTTGGTGGAGGTTAGTCTCGGAAAAGACATCAATCCCGACCTTTTTATGCTCGTTTCCGATTACGTGCAGGACGGCAAAATTAGGGCGGACAAAATAGAAAGTCTGGCGTTATTGGATTTGATAATTTCTATTCAAACTTCTATTGCTGATTTTGCGGCTAATTCTGGTGGGTACACTTTTGAGAAAAACGATTTAATCGCCGTTCCCGATGGTTCGGGAAAATACTCGTTCTACATCTATGCAGGTGGAGTTAAGACCGATGTGGCGAGTTATTTGGCGATGGGAATTTCCAATGTAACAATTTCGCAGGTGGTGGGTTTGCAGGATGCCTTGACTTTGTTAAGTAACAGGATTACGGCGAATGAAACTGCCATCGCTGGAAAAGTAGATAAACCTACAACAGATGGAACATGGTCTTTACAAAAATTAGGTTCTGTATTTACATGGGTATCTGGAGTAGTACAGAATATCGCTAATACTGATTTAACCAACCTTTCTGCCCGAATTTTTACACAGGGAAATACTTTTACGTGGAACACAGCAGGATTCTTTCATTATCTAAAGGGATTGCTTGATAAGACCGGAAACGCTGCATACACAAAGGTTGTCGTGCTGCATCCAACTACTGGTGAAATGGTTACTCGTGATTTTGCTGACCCGCAAGCAACTACTTTGGCGGTACAGAATGCGAACAGCACACAAAAAACGGCAATGAGGACGGCTTTATTAGGTACGGCAACTCCAGCGAATCCTGTTTTGCAAGATTGTGCGCCTAAGTTTGCTGGTCACGGAAATTCTTACATTGACCTATATGGAATTAATTTAACTCTACTCGACCCAGCATTTATTTGGATTGAAAAACCCGATGGAACCAAACTTTATGCTACAAATTTTTACAATTTGACAGGCAATGCGGTGACTACCCAATGGAATATTCCTTTAGATTGGCCAGACGGAAGTTATAATATAAAAATACAAAACGGTGTTGCGGTGCAAGGTCTTTCAACTGCGATTTTAAACATTGTTGCTTCTATTTCAGAATTAACATTAACATCTTCTAATTGGAAGTTAGCGCGTAGAAAGATGCCAGATGGAGTAACAAATGCCACTGGCGGAACTGGTGGGACTTTTGCGGATAATTATGTTGCAATTAGTGCCTTGGGAGTTACCGGAGATAATTCTACCAATCCAGCAATAGTGGCAAAATATAGCAATATATTTTTAGGTAGTAAAGATTTTGATTTTGAAATAGAATTTCAACATACAGGTGCAACAATCGATAGTGGTTCTTATGTACCAATGATTGGATTGACCGAAACAACTGACAGTGGATTAACCACTGCAAATGATATTATTTGGAACTTTGTTGCTTGGGAAACAAGTATAACTTGGGCTCGAATAATAAGTGGAAGCACCATGTATAATATTGGTGGAAATCCTGGTGCTAAATGGTGGATTTATATTTCCAAAGTAGGTAGCAAGATTTTCGTTAGGGTATGGAATAAAACGACTTTGACAAACTTCGCTTACTATCAAAAAGACATCGATACAACAAAAGATTATGCTCTTTTTGTTAATGGTCTAACAGCTAGTAATATTCCAATAAGGTATCTTACCATTAAAGCAAGAATAATGAATTAAAATTATGAAAACAAAAACACCTTTCGATACCACACAATTTATCCCTCATGCTGATGAAGTTCAGTATGCAGGTCAAATTAGTGACCACCCAAGATTTCCTGCACAAGTAGGTAGAATACTTGTTGTTACTAAATACTTCCCTGATGCAGATGCTCAAAGATTAAGTATATATGGTTATTTAATCCATGTGGACTTACAGACTATGGAGAAGATGTGTACTTTCAAAGATACACTTGAAGATTGGGTGGTAAGCAACAATTATAAAGTAGCTCTTCGTGATGCAAATGGTATGCTTATTCCTAACCAAAACTATGTACCTGAAGAAGATAGAGAGGAGGGTGTAGAGTATACAGAAGACCAACTATCACAGTGGCAGATGCTTCCTGCATATATCCGATTTAGTAGAATGATTAAAACTTATGCTGTTCCTGCTCAGGTGTTATTTCAGAAAATAGTGGATATGGATGATATGATGAATAATGTTTTTGACCATTACGGAAATATCAGAGAGTTTTTAGAGGGTACACCTGCTAATATTGAGAATCCAACTTTTAAACAAAGTAAGTAGATGAAAACTTTTAAACTCTACATCATCGCAATAGCTCTTATCACCGTTGTCAATTTGGTCAACAGAAAATTAGTAAAGCGTAAAAACGGCACTCTCGATGGCTACGACAGACAGGAGGCGTTTGCTTTGGATGTTTTTGCGGGGTGGAATTACCGAACGTTTTGGAAAACCTATTTAACAGATGGAAGCGAAAATTCGTATTGGTGCAAAGAAATGGGAGAATCAATTTCATCTTGTCTGGGTGAAAATATTTTGAGAAACACCAATTCCAAAAAAGGAAGAAAAGGAAAACTCGGCAGTTGGTTTCACGGACAAATGCTCTCAAAATGGTTGGATGTTTTTTTCAAAGAGAAAGACCACTGTGTAAATGCGAGAAAGGCTTTTATAAATAAAAATAAAAAATGAAAAATATAACGTTAATTTTCTTATTGTTTTCAACACTCGCATTTTCGCAGAGTTTGAAACCAGTTATAGGCGTTAAGTTCAGCGGCGGTGTTTCCTACGATATGGACCACGAATATTTTTCGGGAGTTGCTGGTTTACGCTACGAACCGCTTAATGAAAACTTTGCCTTTGCAGATGTAACCCTAAGCGGTGAGTACATTTACGATTACTTGCAAGAATTTAACGGACAGCATAATTTTTATGTGTTGAAAGTTCAGGCAGCAAAACCAGTATCGGACTTCCTTTCGTTCACTTATTTTGGCGGTTATATGAATTTGTTAAGCAGTGATACAAAACGGAATTTCAAGCCATTAAAAACAAATCTAACTTTGGGTGCAGGAATAAGATTAACAAGCAATGAACTCACCGCAGAAGCACTTTATGAGAATTTAGGTGGTTATCCGCATATATCCGTAGGCGTGGTTTTTCCGCTTTGGGAATTATTAAGATGAAAATATTTAACAACATAGAGATGAGCTTTCTAACTATTACAAAATACATATCCGCAATGGTTTATAGCGTTGTGATGTCCGCTGTTGCCGTGAAAATAAATGACGGTTACCAAGCCGTATTTACAGATATTTTCTTCTATATCAGCGGTTTTCTCGGGGCAGGATTGATGATTTTTGTAAAGATTGTTGACGACAAAGTGAAATTCAAACCAACGGCAACGCAGATTATTTTTTCAATCTTTGCGTGTATGACGGTATTTTTCGGGGCGGGAACTTATAGAGCGAACACTCTCGAAGCAGGACAACTCGAACGAGATTACTGGTTTTATCTAATCGTGATATTCCTTTGTGCCATTGCACCCGAATTTGTAAAAGCAATACTTGGTGATGGTGGAAAATCTTATGGGGAAAGTGCTAAAAAACGCATTAATAAGATAATTTCGGGAGAAAGCGAGATTCCTTCAGAAGATTTGTTTAACGAAAAAACGGAAAGCAATGAGCAATGATTTACACACCTTCATTCAGTTGCTTCTGATGGCGAACTGGATTGTTATTTTCCTCTACTCTTTTTTGAGAAAGTGGAAGTACCTCACATTGTTTCAAAAGATAACGCTGCCTTTAATGTGTTTAGGATTTATCACGATAGATTCCACCTTATTCAACGTGGTGCAGTTTGAAACGGATTGGTATTCGGTTTTATTCTATGTCACTCAATTTGTAACGCAGGTATTTTTAGCCATATCGTTCAAACAAAGAGAATTGAAGATAGACAAACTTCACGAGGCTGAAATGTTTTTGGAGACCTTTAAAGCCGTTGCAGATATGCTGAATCGTGAAATTTGGATTTTAGATTACCACACCCACAAAATGGTTTACAGCAATCCAATCTACAAGCAATTACACAATGATTATGACGGTAAGGCTTTGGACGAAAGTTTTAAAAAAGATTTTGTAAAAATTTACTTGTCAAATAATGACAAAGCGTTTGCCAAAAAAGACATCTTCCACGAATTTACAGAACCTACCACTCTTGGAGATAGGCAATATTGGAAGATGGCAAAAATAATCGGAGATAAATGTTACATCATAGGACTTGGACGGTGTAAACTACCCACGAGCCTAAAGGCATCGGGGCTTTAGACATCAACAATGCATAGAACAACTATACATATCGCATCTTTCAGGATTGTTTACGGAAATCCCCAGCAAAGAGATATTTTTGGAAGCGTTTTCGTCCGCATCCACAACATCAACTTCGCATTTGTTGTTGATACACTTAAACACCTTGTTTTTCCTTGCTCCCAATATTAATGAACTTTACAAATGAAAACTAAAATATTAATCATCGCAATACTTATCACTTTGGTAGGTTGTAGGAGTAGCAAACTAAACATCGAAAAAACCTTGGCAAGTGCAGAAGTGGAGAAAATTGTGCAGGTGGAAAAGCACCTGGAAGAAAAAAAGGTAAAGGATTCCGTAAAAGTCGTTGAAAAAAAGGACGAAAAAAAGCAGACCGAAACTAATCTTCACGTAGAATTTGACCCGAAGAAAAATGATTCTTTGGAAGTAAACCATGTTGCGGATGGAGACACTTTGAACTTGAAAATCAATGGTAATGGTATTGTAATTTTCGATTATAAAAAGAAAAAGCAAGAAGCAAAGAATTTTGTAAAAGAAATTTTCGGAAGTGTAACCTTAAAAAACATCGATTCAACCGTAACGGAAAAGAGAAAGGAAAAAAGCGAGGTAAAGACGATGACAAAAACAAAAGAGGTAAAGGAAAGCGGATTCACTTTTTTGGCTTACCTAAACTGGACTATCATCGCAGGTCTTGTTATTGCGGCGGTATTTTTCTACTTCTATCTCGGCGGGAAAGTGAATTTATAAATAAGCCGTAAAACCCCTATCCTTTTAAGGTAGGGGATGTAAGGCTAAAATAACAATTTCTATTTAGACATTTGGTAATATGGAATACTTTTTGTATTTTTACAAAAAATAAGAAACTCGCATAAGTGATTAAAAACAAAACATACAAATTCAGGATATATCCAACAGCGGAGCAGGAGATTCTCCTCGCTAAGCATTTTGGGTGTACTCGTTGGGTCTATAATCATTTTTTGAATGAACGGAAAGAACAATACCAAGCAGATAAAAAGTCTGACAATTATTACAAACAAGCTGCCACGCTGACAAAACTTAAAAAGGAAGAAGATACAAAGTGGTTAAAAGAAGTAAACAGTCAAACTTTACAATTTGCGTTACGTTCCCTTGATACATCTTTTTTAAACTTTTTTAGAGGAAATGCACAATTTCCGAAATTCAAATCTCGTAAACACAAAAACACTTTTACAATACCACAATTTGGCAAACTTGAAGATGGGAAAATAATTGTACCTAAATTCAAAGAAGGTATCAAGGTTAAGATACATAGAGAGGTTAAGGGGAAGATTGGTAAAATGAACATCACCAAAACACCTACTGGTAAATATTATGTTTCAATTTTTACAGAACAAGTTGTAGATGAACTTCCTAAAACTAACAAACGAGTAGGTATAGATTTGGGATTGAAAGATTTTGTAATCACTTCTGGTAGCAAGAAATTTAAAAACAACAGATATACAAAAAAGTATGCAAAACAATTAAAGAAAGCACAACAACACCTTTCTCGTAAACAAAAAGGCAGTAATGGGTTTGAAAAACAAAAACTCAAAGTTGCTAAGATTCACGAGAAAATTGCGAGTTGTAGATTAGATACCTTACACAAAGTTTCTCACAAACTTGTCAATGAATTTGACGTTATTGTTTGTGAAGATTTGAATGTGAAAGGTATGATTAAAAACCACAAACTGTCTAAACATATTGCAGATGCAAGTTGGGGGAATTTTGTAACATTGCTTCAATACAAATGTGATTGGTATGGAAAAGAACTTGTGAAAGTTAATCGCTTCTTTCCATCAAGCAAATGTTGTTCAGAGTGTGGTTGGATAAATCAAGAATTAAAACTTTCAGACAGGGAATGGGTTTGTAAATCTTGTGGTGTTGTACATAATCGGGATTGGAACGCAAGTAAGAATATCCTAAAAGAAGGTTTGAAAAATATCTCGGCTGGGACGGTCGAGTACAAGGGTGGAGAGGAAATAAGACCAACATTGTTGGCACACTCTGAGAAGCCCGAAGCCCCTACACCTTTAGGTTAGGGGTAGTTCACTATCAATATTTAAAAATAAAAAACGATGAAAATAACAAAGACATCAAAAAAAGGAATCGACATCATTAAAAAGTATGAGGGATTTCGGTCAAAACCTTATCTGTGTCCTGCAAAAGTTCCCACAATCGGTTATGGAGCAACGTACTATCCAAACGGACAAAAGGTAAAACTTTCAGACCCTGCAATTGACGAAAAACACGCTTCAATTCTGTTGGAAGCAATGTTAGTTCCGTATGAGAAAGCAGTTGATAGCTTTTGCCGTGACGATATTAATCAAAATCAGTTTGATGCTTTGGTTTCGTTCGCTTACAATGTGGGGATTTCAGCGTTGAAAAACTCAACACTTTTGAAAAAAGTAAATAAAAATCCAAACGATAAAAGTATCGAAAAAGAATTTTTGAAATGGCGGTTTGCTCGTGGTAAAGAATTACCAGGTTTGGTAAAACGCAGAACAGAGGAATCAAAACTCTATTTTTCATAATGGGATGTCTTTATCTACCGCTACGAGTTAGCGGTTTTTTATTTTTTTTTGCATTGGTTTGTACTACATAAATCATAGTCTCCAAACTCACGACTTATGGTTTCGTCTTTCGTTTCAATTTTTACTATAAATCCCTCGTTTGTGAATTCCGTAAATTCTTTTTCGGTTTTTTCTTCCAAATAATCCACATGACAAGCCAATATGGTTTTATCGCAGTTAGGGCAAATTGCCACTTTTGAAATGTTTCCTTCTGTTCTCATTGCTTATGTTTTTGTTGAACTACTCCTTAAATTAGGATTCTTGCACTACGCTTGTCGCAACCGACTACGTTGGCGTGCAGAAGTTGAGTCCCCAACTTCATGATATTTTTTGTGGCTTGCAAATCAGCATTATCAGAATGACCACATTCGACACATTCAAATAAATCGCCAGCTTTTCTAATAAGCCTTGCTCTTTTTATATTCCCATTAATCTTTTTATTTTTGAACACCTTTATTAGTCCGAATTTACCAACTTTAAAACCTCTTTCAGTTTGCCTAATGGCTTGAGTAAAGTCTATGGACATATATTTTTCCTTTTTCGCCCATTTAGGATAGCCACTCCCTTTAAAAAAAGATTTATAGGCTCTGTCTAATCGTTCTATCGTTTTGTTTAACGATTGACTATCCACCTCGTTTATAAATAAATACTCTGATTTCAAATCTGTTAATTGCTTTTGTAAATCATAGCATGATAAATTTAATCCTCTTGTTTTATAAGCGTATTCTTTCGTTTCCTTTGCAAGATTATAAACCATACGACATATTCCAATCCACCTATCGAATTTCTTCTCATAGGATTTGTTTTGGTAAAGTTTATATGTATGGGTTTTAATCATTTCTCTTTCACAAATGTAATCATTTTAATTACATTGTGAAATAAAAAACGTAATTATTTTAATTTTTTTTATCTTTGTGGAATGGCAAAGAAAAATATATCAATCAGAATATCTGAACCCACTGATTTGCTTTTAAAAGAATTGGCGAAAAAACGTGATGTAACACAAGCGCAAATTATAGATGAAGCAATTAGGCTTATGGCGAAAAAAGTGAAAATCAAACTCGATTAGTAGCCGTGTGTTTTTGGATTAGGGATACGATATAATTTTCATCATACATTGCATCCTTACTATTTTTCAACATTCTATTTGCGTATTTAAACGCTTCCAAAAGTTCAGCCTTATCCGCTTCCAGCTTTTCTATTTGCTGTTCTAAAGTTGATTTTTCAATAGCTTTATCTATTTTAGACAATATAAAATCACAAGCATTTTTTGGATTATTTTTTAGTAGAAATTCTTGTCTTGCTTTTTTCAAACCTTCGTTTATTTCTTCCATAGTTCTCCAAGGTTCAACTAAATTTCTTTTTCGATTTTGACATCCATTTTCATCACAATAATTCATCGTGCATTTTTCTTCTGGAGTTTCGCAGAAGTTCCACGGTTTTTTCGGTGTTTCCATTGTCTTGTTTTATTGATTAATTTTTGTACTACGTTCCATAAATTCTCTCTCTTGCCAATCGTGATAATCTTTCGCACGGATTGTCACGGAAGCCGTAGTTGAAGATATACTCGAATACCTCGTCTTTCGGCTGGTCTTTAATCGGAATAATAACACGTTTTCCATTCTCGGAAACTTTGATGTATCGGAATCCGTTTTTGTCGGACTGCACCTTATATTCTCTACCGTTGTACCCCATTTAAGGACGCAAAGAACGTCCGTCAACAGTTCCTACTTCACAGACCTGACTAACGCCAGCGTCTCCATAGGCTCATCGGACAGTACCTGCCCTGATTTATTCTTAGGGTTTAGAGCAAACTTTAATATATTATTTGCTGCCAAAACATCCCTTTCATTAATTGTTCCACAAGAAGTACATACCCAAGTCCTATCAGATAACTTCAAATCTTTATTGATAATACCACAACCACACATTTTTGAGCTTGGTTCAAAGTATTTTAAAACATATCCCTTTGTTGTTTTTGATTTTCCATTACAAACCCGAACAACCGCAGCTCTGTCTAATTTGTATTTATTACAAACCTCTTTTGTCCCAAAGCATTTATCAATTAAAACACCTTCTTTATAAACTAAAATATGTTTTCTATTTGGGTGTATTTTACCTTTCATAGGATGTGGTCTATTCTCGTCCCAAATAGAAACCCCTTTTTTTAAATCACTAATTTTATTGCCCATTTCTTTTTTCTTTTCTGGGTTATTCATCCACATCATTTTACTACGCTGACCAATTTCTTTTTTTTCTTTATCAGACCATTTTTTGCCTAATCCATATTTATTACCAAACATCCTATTCTTGCAAGATTTTTTGTGAGATATTGGCATTTTGCAACCCAACGTACTTCCAGCAGTTTTACAAATATTATAACCTTTCTTAGGGTTATATGACTTATAATAGTCAATCCAATACTGTTCCCTATCAATTAAATGTTCTTTGTTTTCTACAATTTCAATAATTTCAAATATTAAAGTGTCTATACCGTATTTGTTTACAAAATTCTGAAATCTTTGATTGTGGCATTGTTTATTAAAATCTGATTTATGTTGAATAAATCTTTGATGACAATTTACGGCGCTTCCAATATAAACCTTATCATTTATATTATTTTTAATGATATATATTCCTGATATTTTTTTCATATTACAAATATACACATTTTAGAACAATAAACATACAAAACACCTACTTATTTTAGAAATAAAGAACGCAAAGATAAAAACGGGGTACAACATACGCTATATGCAATTTTGCCGCAGGCGCAACACAAAACTGCACATAGCTACATCGTTAGTGGCAATACTCAGAAGCCCTCCGAACAGCAACATCGTAATATTGTTTTTCCTTTTCAATCCCTATTGATTTGCGATTTAATTTGATACAAGCCAAATTTGTTGTGCCTATTTGATATAATTATTGTACAATCTGACTATCCACTCCTTAAATTCACTCTCTGTCATTGTGTTTTTAGCAGAATTACAATGCTTACAACAAGAAACACAATTATCGCTTATATAGCCTAAATTGCTATTAATTCTATCTATACCATTTGCAAATATTTTTATATTTTTATCTGAATTTATAATATTACATCTGTCTTTTATTTCAATAAATGGGGCTATGCCACAATAAAAACAAGGCTGTTTGCTTAGTTTTATAAATTCATCTAAAGGAATAACAAACTCCCATTTGTTTTTTTTAGACCGCTTTTCTATTGTTGATTTATATAATTGTTTCCAAATTTGATTTTCTCTATTTGGATTATATGTTTTTGGTTTGTGCTCAATTTTATTACACCCACAACTTTTCGATTTACCACTTCTTATACTTTCTCCGCTTACAGTATGAGTATTACCACAATCGCAAATACAATCGTATCTTATTTGACCTCTATTCCCTCTTGTTTCCGAAGTATTTAGTACGGTAAGCTTTCCAAATTTATGTCCGATTATTTCCTTTATTTTTGCCATATAGATAATGTTTGTTTTTGCAAATATACAACATTACTTGTTATTACCCAAATATTCGCGTATTCTCTTTAATGTTATATCATAGTAATTCTTTTCTTTCTCAATACCTATAAACCTTCTATTGTTTTTTATAGCTGCAAGACCACAAGTTCCTGAACCCATTGTGTTATCTAAAACCATATCGCCTTCATTTGTGTAAGACTTTATTAGCCATTCTAACAATTCAACAGGTTTTTCTGTTGGGTGTGATGGTCTTTCCACTCTATTGAATTTTAAAACAGTTGTTGGTAATCTTTTACCATCTTTGCTTTCAGAAACATTTAGTTTGTGATTTCCATAATTAGTTTGTTTATCAACAGCCTCTTGTGTATTCCATCTTTTATAAGGCTCTCCATACCAATATTGAATGTTATATGTAGGTTGTTTTTTGTAAAAAATCAAAATATCTTCATTAGTTTTCATCGGTTTCCTTTTAGCATTTAAAAAGTCTGAAAACTTGTTTTTCTCCCAAACAAGTGAATATCTAAACATTTTTAAATTACTTACTATTAGTTTTGAAGAAAATGGTTGGTTTCCAAATAGAATAATTGCACCGTTGTCTTTTATTATTCTATTGTATTCTTTCCATAATTTATCAATAGGCAATACACTATCCCAATTATTTTTTGTCATTCCATAAGGCAAATCGCAAATAATAGCATCAATTGATTTATCCTCAATAAAAGGAAAAACATCGAAGCAATCTGCATTATATAATGTACTGCCACTAACACTCGTTTGGCAAGATTGGGTATTTGGCTTAATTTGATGTTGGTCTTGTTTTTTCATTGTTTAGTCTTAAATTTAATGTTTCGGGATTATTTTTTCCCAACCTCGCCAAGCGAGATAACGTTAGCGGTCATGCCTACCGGACTGCTCCGTAATGAAGTTTGTCCATTGACTAACCATAGCCTGTGCAATTCCTGAAAACGTCTTTGAACGAAGTTTAGCACGTTCATCTTTTGGTAGTTTCCAAGCATCGGCATACCAGCCAGGCATTGTTTTACCGCTCTTAAATTCTTTTCTTGGTTCAGGCTTCACCACATTTGTAGGCGTTAATGGTGGAAGTCCTTTAAGCCATAAGCACGTTTTCTTTTCGTATGGGTCGCCAAACTCATAAGGGTTAATAATTTGGTCAGGTTTCCGCCATTCGCTACTCATTATCCCTACAGGGTTTTCAATGGCTATGTAATCACATTCAGCATTTGCGAACATCAAAAAGAATTTAATCGCTTCTTCTCTGTCTTTATGCCTTTGTACGGCTTTTTCTCCGTATCGGTCAATATTAAACCATCGGTTGCCCGTTACTGTTAGGTATGTGCATGGCGGAAACGCTACAATCATGTCCCATTTTTGTTTTAGCAATTCGGTTACATCTTGTTGCAGATGCCATTCAGGATGTCCGCCACTTTCAGGCAGTAAATCACAGCTAAATGCTTCGTGTCCTAATTTGCGCAATTCCTTTGTAACCGCTTGACTTTCCTCACAAGCAACAAGCACTCGGAGAACGCCAGCCGATAACACGGGTTTGGCAAAATGGCTGTTCAGTTCTTCTATCAACATTTGTTTTTAATTTTAAAGTTTAGTATTTCAATTTAGCTTCAGGTTCAGCCACTTCGCCAAGCCCGAAACCGTTAGGTGCAAGCTGTGAGAACGACCGACCATTGTTCAGCCATTGCCTTTGCGACACCTGTAAATGTCTTACTACTTTCTTTTTGAGTGATGCTTTTAGGAGTTGCTTTTTGTCCTCGTTTTGCACCACCAGTATTTGAAGGTAAGTAAGGTTTATATTCTGTTTTAATGTCCGTTGGTTTTAATTTTGGTAATCCTTTCAACCATAAATGAGTTCGTTTACTATATTCGTGTCCATACTCATAAGGCTGTATTACTTGCGTTTCTTTTGGTAATCCAACTACTTTTAAAGGAAAAGGATTTTCAACCGCTATAAATGGAATATTTGCATTTAAGCATTTCATAAAAAACTCTTTTGCTTCCATTGCCAATTCTAATCTTTTAGGGCAAATTTCGCCAGCCTTTGGATACATCCATCTTGCACCTGCTCTACTCATAAAAGTACAAGGCGGATGAAATATTCCGAGTGTTGGCTTTATCAACTCTATTGCATCAAATACACTCATTTGTAAGTGCCATTCAGGATGTCCACCACTACATTCTTGCAAATCACAAGAGTATGCTTCAATTCCTAAATATCTAAATGCTTTTGTTACTTCTTGACTTTCCTCACAACCAACGAGAACACGAAAGCCTGCACCTAACACTGCATTGGCAATATTGGGGCTTCCGTGCTTAATTTGAGCTTTTGTGCTTTCTAATATCATTTGTAATAATTTTAACATTTGTACTTTCTAATCCCCAACATCGCCAATGCTTTTACGTTATCTGCTATTTCTAAACAACTCCTGTTTTCCCCACGTAATTCCGTCATGAGGTACAATCATTGGATAACAATCCATAAGATCTGAATGAACTTTTTCATCATAATCTTCGTCCCCCTCGTCTGGAATTGCGCCAAATTCATCCTCTATCAAATTGTAGATTTCTAAATTGTCAAAATCATCACTGCTAACATTTGTTTTGCTGTCTATCAAAACCCACCACCAATAAGGTCTTTGGTCTAAAGTTTGAAACCAAATCAATTGCTTGCCGTCTCCAAGTTTTTTCTTACAAACTCGTGGAATAAATTTGGGATATTTTTTTCCCCATAATTTCGGTTCACATTCTTCACATAATTCCGCCATCTTCTCGTCGAAAGATTTGCCATCAGAAACAGCCGATAACACAGTATTGCCAATAGTGGCATTGAAGTTATTCTTTGGGGTTTCGTTTTTTGTTGTCATTTTTATTTGTATTTTGAAGTTAATTTTTTAGTTGTGCCACCATCGGCAATACAAAGCCGTTATGCCCAATGCTAAGCGACATCGTTAATATTGACAGCATATCCTTTATCAATAAGTCCGAGAAAATCAAACTTCCATTCAGCAAGTTGTTTTCTAACATTATATGGCAACGTATTCATATCTCTGTAATCCTTTGACGAATATCCTTCGTGATGGATATACTCTTCGTTTCCGTGCTTATGATACCAAAATTTGAACTTATGGTTATCATTAACCAATCTGTATGCTTCATCTCTTGTAAGCTCTGACATTGGGCGTAATCCAAATATTTTAACTACACCGTTTTCTATAGCATAATTAAAATGCCTATCAAATCCATTTTCAGAAATATTAAAAATGCTGGCACTTGAATTATTTACGCCAATCATTTTCCAATCAACCATAACTTCCAATCCGTAAGGAAGATAAATTGATAGGTGTTCCCAAGTAAGCACTGGGCATAACATCGGTTTTGCAATACCGTGCTTGAATGTTTCAGTTGTAGTGTCTTTCATTTTAATAAAGTTTTTTGTTAGTATAAATTTTAGTTAGCTTTAGGCACGGCATCGCAAAGCCTTTTAACGTTGTGTGCAATGCGTTGAAATACACACCGCTAAAGCAACCCTAATTTTCTTGCTTTTTTATCAGCATTTTTTTGGTTTAAAGCATAGATTTTATGTCCGTTGAAATCAAACTCTTTATGACCTTGCATTTCGGCTTTTTCTTTTTCAGATTTTGAATTTTTTAGATCCATATCTTCTCGTCTTTCTTTTCTCCCTCTGTCAGAAATGAATTGTTTATTTTCGAATGCAGAAACAGCCCCTATCATAAGTGCCATATTCATAATACTTGTCATTTTTCCCATAATATATTTTTTTTAATTGTTAATAATTTCTGTAATTCGCACTGCACACAACACTGGTTTTGCAATAGCGGTTTTGAAAGTTCTTTGCGCATAAAAACCGCCATCGCCAAGCCGCCAAACGTTATGGGCAACCGTAGGACAGCCCCGAAAGACCATCCTACGAAACCCACAATTTTAAAACAAATCACCAGAGTACCATTTCTTTTCAGTCTTGGCAGGTTCATTGATGTACTCGGTAAGCTTGGTTGTCAACTCCGCTTTTGTGCTAATAGCAAAGGTGTGGCAACCAACACGAACAATGTAACCCCTGTTCACCTCTTCGATATTGATTTGTCTAATTTTGTTTTCTCCCATAGGAGTTGGCGCTGCTTCATTTACACAATCTGCCATCGGTTCGGGTCTGCTACTTAGAGTTCCCGCACTTCTTAATTCTGTATCCATTTGTTTTAATTGTGGGTTTTACAAAGCCCTCCCAGAGCATTATCTTGAAACGGCAGCCCATAACACGTGTTTTGTGCAATAGGGGCTGACGTGGTTAATTGAACATTTGTACTTCTAATCGGCTTCTGTGGTAGGTTGAAAGTTCCGTTTACAAAATCCCCTACTGCACAAAGCACCTTAACGTTAGCAGAAATTATTAAAACGAAACTGTTTTAATTTTACTGTTTAAATAATGCTTTATTTGTAAGGTCATTTTCTCATAATGTTTTACAATGCTTTCTAATCTTTTTGGAGTTGAATTTATCCCAATTTCTTCCAATCTCTCTTCAAAATTTTGTTCAAATTCTGATATATCAGTATCTAAATTATAATCAGGGTCATCAGTTCCTAATAAACAACCAATAGTCCAATTTAGTTGGTCTTGTGCTATATCTTTTGCTATTTTTTGAGTGAATTTTTTCATATTTATAAATTATAACTTCTGCTAACATCGGTTTGGTTTCAGCGGGTATGAATGTTATAAGTAGTGCTATTTGTTGTTTAATTTAGTTTTGTGTTTATACTTAGTTTTCGCTTCTAATCCCCGCCGAAAACCAAGCCTTTTAACGTTATCTGTAACCGATTAAAAATCGTCTGCAACTCCATTGTAAGCTAAATGAGAATAATCTACATAATTGTCGTTTTTCCTCATCATTGCTTCGTGTTTTGATTTTCTACAATACGATTCCCAATCGGCTTGGTATTTATTAAATTTCAACCAACCATCTTTTACTTCTTTATCGGTAGATATATTTTTAAAAGCAACTCCTGCTCGTTGAAGTTCTTTATTTGATATTTTGAAGTATCTTTTTCTTTCGGCTTCATTTGAAAAATTTATAACTTCCGAAACCCTTATTTTAAATTCTGTACAAGTCATAGTTGTTAAGTTAAAATTTCGGCTACAGATAACATCGGTTTGGTTTCAGCTGGTTTGAAGTTATCCGTAGTCCGTTTATGCTGTCGGAACTGAATCAGACGTTTGTGATTTAGCATATTTGACTATTGTTTTGTAAACTACCCACGAGCCTAAAGGCATCGGGGCTTTAGACATCAACAATGCATAGAACAACTATACATATCGCATCTTTCAGGATTGTTTACGGAAATCCCCAGCAAAGAGATATTTTTGGAAGCGT
>Ga0209572_1000367_pt1 | contig 74248 bp, 52 predicted proteins | sample EBPBio232012_DNA_FD_185867 | JGI IMG/M metagenome (GOLD analysis project Ga0209572, IMG submission 185867) | Wastewater treatment Type I Accumulibacter community from EBPR Bioreactor in Madison, WI, USA - Reactor 1_1/23/2012_ DNA (SPAdes)... | ecosystem: Engineered > Bioreactor > EBPR >...
CGAAAGAATTTCCGGTGGCTATAGCGTAAGGGATCCACCTCTTCCCATTCCGAACAGAGAAGTTAAGCCTTATTGCGCCGATGGTACTGCCCCAAGCGGGTGGGAGAGTAGGACGTTGCCGGATCAATATACAAGCCTTGTAGTCGTAAGATTGCAAGGCTTTTTTTGTTTTAACTCCAAAAAATCATTTATTTTGGGCTTTACACACTTTTTTGAACATTACCAATTTTTATATTAATATGTTTTTGCCAAATCTCCTTTTCGCAAATTCCCTATAAGCTAGACGGCTCACTAGTATGTTTTGATGAATTAAACAATATTTCTTATTTTTTTGACTCAGGTTCTGAAATTTCTTCCATATTTTCAGACTCTGTTTTTGTGAAAAGTTCAATATTTAAACCTACTAAATTTTCTTATTCATTTACCAGAGATGCTTTAGGTAATTTGGCAATCAATGAAAAATATCGGCTTAAGGTCTCAATTCCGAAAGTATGTAATGTCAATCATAATTTATCATTAATACAATCAAAAGACCCGTGTTTTAATAACATTATTATGCTTGGTATAAAGGAATTTCAAAATTCAGTCATATTATTAAACAACGTTACAAAATCTATAAATTATCAGGCAGTTTCTTCTATACATTTTGACGATTATTATGTAATATCTATGAAGAAAGAATGGTTGAGTGGATTAAGATATGTATATTTAAATGTGGGTTCCAAAAAAATCAAATTTTTAGTTGATCTTGGATACAGCGGAGGAGTTGGCTTGAAAAAAGACTACGATTTTAACGGTTATGAAATAGAAAATAGAGACGTTATTCTGTCCACTTTTTCTGAAAAAAATTTAATTGAATCTTTTGAAATAATAAAGGACATTATTATTTCAAAAAAGGAAAATGATTTCAAAATTTCATCTGATATAGCTATATCTAGAAGATTAGTATCCAATTTGTTAGGAGTGAAATTTTTCATTCAGTTTGAAAGCGTTGTTTTTGATTTTCAAAAAAATATCCTCTATTTATCAAAAAAAATGCTTCCAAAAAGTGAGACAAGACCATTCCGACTTTCATTTATAGAAGATAATATTGTTATTTCTTCAATTTCGCATAACTCAAAAATTTACGCTGAAGGTTTCAGGATTGGTGACAAGATAAAAATTCTGAATTATGACGTTTCTAAATTTACTCAAGATGAAAAATGCAATATCGACAATATATATTTCGATTTTATCAAAAAGAAAGGTCAAGAAAATGTTTCTTTTATAAAGATTTATTAGATCTCCGGTCACCTACACCCAACAATATTGGGCAATTTATTATGTAAAATTTGAAATATAGTAAAAATATCGAAGATATTGCCATTATCAATCCAATCCACTTTCAGGAAGAGACTTCAGTTCAAATAAAAGTCAGTCTTGAAGTTTTAATAAAAAACACCATACTATGTTCGTACTATTTGTAACTTTGCCTACTCAAACAAAATGCTAACGTATGCAATTTATTCGAAAATGGGTGGATATTAAAGGAAGAGCCAGTCGAATTGAATTTTGGAGTCTGTTGTTCTTTATTACTTTTGCTTTATTGTTTTTTGGCTTTATTGGTGAGTTAATTAACTTTCGTATGCTACCTGCTTATATCGGATTGATACTTTTGATACCATTTTTAGCTACCGGAATGCGGAGAATGCAGGATGCCGGTAAAAGTGGGTTTTTATTTTTTATCCCTTTTTATAATTTTTATATTGCTCTAAATCCCGGTGATAAAGGACAAAATACCTATGGAAGTAATCCGCGACTCGAGATGTGATCCAAATTAGATTGTATTGAATACCCCAATATCTGTAGTAATCATTGCCAATAACGCATCTTTGCGCATTGGTGAAGTTATTGGCGCTGCCCGTCGAATATCAGATGATATCATTGTACTTGATTCCGGAAGTGAAGACAATACGGTTGATATTGCCACGGACTTAGGCGCCCGTGTAGTCCATCAACCTTGGTTGGGTTACAGTGCTACAAAAAATGTAGGTAATGGCTTGGCATATCATAATTTAATTCTTTCAATTGATTCAGATGAAGTCCTTTCAGAACAGTTGATCGAGTCTATTCAAAAAGAAGTATTTGACAACAATACTATTTACCTTTTGGATAGAGCCAATTATTATTGCGGTAAGTGGATTCGTTTCTGCCACTGGAACCCGGATTGGATTCCAAGATTATTTGATCGGAATAAGGCACATTGGAAGGGTGAATATGTCCACGAGAAGTTGAATTTCCACCCTTCTATGACAATTAAAAAGCTAAAAGGTAAACTTATTCATTATTCGTATGAATCGCTCTCACAACGGCTTAAAAAGGTTAAAAACTATGCTCTTTTATCAGCCCAAGATCGCTTTAGAAAAGGTAAAAGAACCAATTGGTTATTTATTTTATTGAGTCCATTTTTCAAATTTCTGATTACTTACTTTATCCATTTGGGTATTTTAGATGGATGGCGTGGCATACACATTGCCTGGACGGATGCCGTCGGAACGTGGTATAAGAATAGAATACTATTTGACCTTCAACGCAACTTAAACCCGTCGTGTTGCAATTGAGTTTTGATCGAAAAGGACTAAAATTCTATCGTTTTTATTGTTGAGTTAGAATATCTGTACAGCCCAAAAGCTATTTCTAATCGGATATAAGGCGCGATATTAGCACTTTGGTCCGAAAAGACTGTTGACTGTATAAAGCCATTTATTATATCGGGATTTTCGGTGTAGCCAACCAAACTTTGACGCAGAAAACCAAGGCAAAAGTTCGGTTGCCAAAAGAAGGTTTTATTTACCTTATGCGTCCTAAGGCCTACTCTTCCCGCCAAGCCAAATTGTATAGCATGAGGCCGGACTTCTTGGAATTGTTCATAGCTAATTGACCCGGTTTCATTGATGATCGTCACATCGACCCAGTCTGATTTTTTCATGCGATAATAGTAAAAAGGGATTTCTACACCCAATGTAAAGCCTTTATAATTATCTATCACACCCGGAAAATAAATTATGGAAGGTGTAAAATGAATGCCCGAAGCGTGTACCGGATCGCCGTCTAAGAAGCTGTCAAATAGATAGGCAACGGTTCCATGCACCATCCACTTAGGAGCTATAGGCCGGGCATACCCAATACCTATCGTATTGCCCTTGGTTGTAGGACAGATAGGTACTATGTGGAAAGCATCCTTAATGATGCGATATTCCGTTACAATCGGATCCTGAGCTTGAAGAATAGTCGGAAATAATAAGAAAACAAACCAGTAGCGCAATACCATTAGTTGCTTATTTTTTGAATTAAGACGGGCTTTTCCGGAGCACTGATGTCATAGATTCCGATACCGGACTTCATTTGGCATATCATCAACTCTTCACTGATGATACAATCATATACCGGATCGGTTTTTAGATTTGAAGAAAAGTCCAGCATTCCATTATCTTTATTGATTTTGAAGATGTTTATTCCAAATCCACCATTGCACACATAAAGATAGTTGCCAGTAGCAGCCAGTCCATAAGGATATTCTTGTGGTATTGTACTAAGAGCAAATGGATTAAGTCTATCTGTAACATCCAGTATGGTTAATAATCCACTCCCATTGGTTTCATTATCACCTGTTCTTGTGGTTGAATATCCGTAATTGCCATGAATGATGACCGGGTCAAATGCAGGCCAGTGCATAACATTATCCTGATAAGCAGGCTTTGATTTGTCAGCAAGGCTATATGCCAAAACGCCTGTGCGGGTACCGATGTATAGTGCATTTTCGTATGCAAAAATTGTTTCAGCAATGGCAGAAATTTTTACTTGTGACGTCTCTAAAGGATGCGCCGGATCAGCAAGGCTAAAGGTGCGAATTGTGCTGTTGTCTAAGAAATACAAATACCCTTGATAGGTAAGCATAGAGGCTGTGGAGCCTGATTTGCTGCTGCTGGACGCATTGAATTGCTCACCAGTACCGATATCTTTGGAACAACCGACGATCAAAAGTCCGATGATAAAAAGAGTTATAAGATTTTTCATGTTACATTATTTTATTTTTAATATCTACAAGTAGGGTTTTTTAATATTTTGCTTTCCCAACCAATGATGATTCCCTTTGAAGCGTCGGGGCATTCAAAGTAACTATTGGCGGGTGGAGGTGGAAAAGAAAATACGGCAAGATAATCCTTTCTGAAATCTGTCACTTTGGGATTCATAAGGTTTAGCATGTCAATAACAATAAAGTTTCTGCCCGAATTGGTGTACATATAATGCCCTTGAATCGTCAGTTGGCTACAGCCAAATATCTTATAGAATCCTATTTTTACTGCATTGTCCGGGTCGGAAAGGTCTATGATGTGTATCCCTTGATATTGTTCTACCTGAAAGAGCAAGGAGTCTAATAACACGATTTTGCCAGGCCTTACCGTCGGTTGGGGGTCTTCAAAGCTTACTGTATCCGCATCTGTCTTAGCTAAATATGTGGGTGCATAGCCTGATACACTTTCCGGCGGACCCTCAACTTCTTGTACGCAAGACGACAAGCTCAAGCATATCAGACCAAAAAACAACAATACTTTGACAATCTTCATATTCTAACAAAACTAAATATAAAAGATTCCACTTTATCTAATGTGGAATGTGGGATAAAGTTATTCTATTTTCAATAGATGAAGAAAACTATATTTCCCCTTTTGATTATTATTAAAGACGTGAAAGAATAAAGATGGTTGGTTCTAATCGAAAAAAATTGAAAATATATCTATTGAACCCAAATTCCGCATTAGCAAGTGCGGAATCGATTTACGACTCGTAATCAATGGTTTCTGTAAACCATTGAATTGATTCATATATTGGGACATCCCTCATAATCAGCACTATACAGTTTTTAAAGGCCTTTACTGCAGAATTACATCTAACTATATCGCAACAAGTAGATTATCATGTATTATGGAAATTGATTTTTTCCTAACTATTTTGAATGTACCAGGCTAAAAGTTAGCTTAATATTTCTTAAGGACAATATTTTGCCTCTAATATGAATTCGGGTTTAATTGAATAAATATAAAAAATAACAAAAAAATAGTAAATTATATCAGAAAGGTGTAACTTTGATGACTATTTTTCCCAAAGTCAGTATTACGAAATGCTGAATCTTTTATTGAGGCTACCCTTATAACTGGGAGAATACAGTTTTCAAAACTTGTATTATCAGCCTTCGTGTGCATCCCTTAATTGTATGAAAGCTTGAAGGATCGATATTAAGTATCAGAAATTATTTATTCCGAATTGTAATTGAAAAAGTATTTTAAAATTTACAGTCGAACCAGCAGAGTTTATGTTTGAACTAAGCAAAAGGACAAAGTTGAAATTGAATTCATTATTTATTCGGTATAGGTTATTCTTGAAGTATATTAAAAATTAGAATATGAATTGTTTTGTAATGCACAAGTTCTGGTTAAAATCTAAGATGGTTTTTCTTTTAGCTTTTTTGACTTTTTCGGTTTTGAGAAGTCAGGAAAACATTCATTTTGTCTCAGAAAATGGGACAGATTTAAGAAGTAGTATGTTTAAATATTTTACGCAAGCTGATGTTGATTTGCAGGGAATTTATTCGAATACCCTTACAAAACAAAAAATACGTTTGTCCACTGAAGGAAAAGAGTATGAATTTTACCTCATTCCGACTGCACTGCTTTCTGAAGATTATTTTGTTACTGTTTCAGGAGAAAAGGGAGTTGAAAAAATAACAGATTATTCTGTCAGAACCTATACAGGATGGACTGAAGACGGTAAAACATCTATCGTATTGACCATAGATAAAGATTTTTTTTCTGCCATGATAGAATCCAACGGTAAACTATCTTTTATTGAACAGTTGGACACAAATGGCAAGTTTACCAATGAGGGTCAATTGATATTTTATCGAGCAGAAGATTTTATTTATACTGGCAATCACACCTGTGGTGTAACCGACCTTAATGACAAGTCAAAAGAATTTGGTTCTCCCCTTGAGCAACGTACTAATTCTTGCCGCGTTGTGGAATTGGCCATAGCATCAGACAATACCATGTACACTAAATATCAAAGCAATGTAACCAATGTAGCCAATCACAATATAGCGGTGATGAATAATGTTGCTTTTAATTATCGTCACGAGTTCTCTGATAATGTGGAATATACAATTAAGACACAATATATAAGTACAGCCTATGGCAATGATCCATTGACGCCTAATAGTACTTCGACAGACGCAACAGTTCTTCTCCCCGCATTTAGGACATGGGGGAATGGGGGCGGCTTTGGGACAACTTTCGATATCGGACAATTTTGGACTGATCGAGATTTTGATGAAAGTACGGTTGGTTTAGCTTATATAGGCGTAGTGTGTGGTAATTGGTCTTATCATATATTACAAGATTTTACCACTGATCCTAATCTTCTTAGAGTGATGACAGCACATGAGATAGGGCATAACTTTAACGCTGATCATGATGGCGCCGGAAGTGGTTATATTATGGCTCCTTCAGTAAACAACTCGAATACATGGTCACCAAACTCAGTGACAGATATATCAAATTACATCAATGGGCACAACTCCTGCCTGACTACATGTAGTGGTATCCAGAAAGCTAACTTTGTATGGTCTCCCACTTATCTTATATGCAATTCAGGAACTGTAAAATTTAAAGATAAATCTTCCAATAATTCATCAAGGACTTGGACTTTTCAATCGGGTAGTCCGACTTCTTCTACTGCTCAGCAACCAAGTATAAGCTATTCTTCCCCTGGTAGTTTTCAAGTATCTTTGACGACCGGAGATGGTCAGTCCACCCGGACTATACAAAACGCTGTGGTTGTCGGAGCAACACCTCCTCTTAATACCAATACATGCCCTATTCCTACCGGTACACCGGGATCATTGGGGCCAAAGTATTTTAGTTTGAATAGTATTTCAAAAACATCCGGCAATGCCGCTACCGATGGATCACGGTATATGGATTTTTCATGCAGTGATGCGACATTACTTAAAGAAGGGACGCAATATACTTTTTATATCAATGTGGGTAATTGTAGCGGATCTCAATATGAATCCTTTGAAATATACATTGATTATAACAACGATGGTGACTTTTCAGATGACAATGAAAAATTATATGATTATGGACCAAGTGGTGTATGCGGACAACCGTACGGAACCTTTACAACCCTTGCTACAGTACCTGTAAAGAATACTTTACTGAGAATGAGGATTATTTCCGATACTTATACCAACAATATAACCGGGCCTTGTTATAACCCTATTCAAGGTCAAATAGAAGATTATGGCGTTATTTTTCAAGAGATAACTGTTCTGCCTTTGGATTTAATTTCTTTTACCGGAGAAAGGAATGGTAGAACAAATATATTGAAATGGGAAACATTGAACGAAAGAGATGTGGCTTTTTTTGACGTACAACGTAGTAATGACGGAAAGGCATTTAAAACGATAGCTACTATTCCAATACCATTTTCATTTCAACAAGAGGGACATTACAGTTATACTGATGCTGCTGACGACAATGAGGGGTATTATCGGTTAAAGATTCATGAATCGGATGGTTCTTCCTCCTTTAGTAAGATTGTTTATATCAAACCCATTAGTTCACTCAGCGTAAATGCCTACTACAATAGAAGTGGCTCCACGTTAGACCTCAGAATATCCAACAGCAAATCAGGAAGATATACCATAAATGTCTTTGATATGGATGGCAACACTTTATATATGGATGTGGTGAAGTCGGGGGAGGGAGAGAATGCCTATACATATCCGATGGGCAATCTTCTATCCGGAATGTATTTTGTCAGAATAGAGGATGGAAAAGGAGAGATGGTAGTTCAAAAGTTTATAATATATTAAGGACAATGTCAAAGAATTGTATATGGTTGTGTAGCCTATGGATTTGACAATTGTAGCAAAGCTTGGTTGGCACGTCTAAATGCCATGCGTTCTTTAATATTGCGCCAGCGTGTTCCCAAGACCTTGTTCATCCCTTTGTCTATTATAAAATGGGTGGCTATATTCGTTGCGCCTCGTAGTCTCCTTCTAAGGCTCTCATTGGCACGTAGGCTGATGCTATAGCCGCCATCGATGTATTCAATGTAGTGCCAATATCCGGATGGAATAAAAAGGGATTCGCCCGGATGTAGGATAACTTCATCGCCTTGGGCATATTTTAGAGCCGGGAATTTAAGATAATCCGGATTGTTGATATCCACATAGCTTGCAACAGAATAGGGGAGTTGATAGATTAGTTTACTTTGTTCGGGGGAGAATAGTACAATGCGTTTTGTACCGTATATCTGATTCAAAAAAACATGGCTCATGTCTATATCAAAGTGCATGGCCACCTTGCTGCCACGACCCCCAAAAAACATAAATGGAAAGTCATTGTAAAATCCATCCATAATGTCGGGAATATGGAAATCAGCTTTCATCTCCGGTGCTTCCTTAAAGATATTAAACAAAAATAAACGAAGGTCACAGGGTTCAGCACCTACCAGCAAGTCGAGGAAGTCACCGAAAGGCATGTGTTTGTCGGGCTCCATATATCCTTTTCCCGGCTTGGAATAGTTGTTTGAATAGATGGGTACGGAAAGCCTACCATATTGGGACTTTAGCCTTTCAATAGTCCAATTTGTCAATGCCGGCCAATCCTTTGTAAGGTCAGTAAATACGACAGGCTTCAAAGGTTTAAGAAAATTTTCTGTAAATTCTTTTCGTTTAAGACCCGTTACTTTGTCCAGTTTTCTAATTTCCACGACGACGCAATTATGTTACCCTATATTATCTCACACCTTGGTTTTTGTAAGACATCAATGTAGCAATTAAGCCGGAAATACTTCCTGCCAGCGTAATACACCTCCTATGACATTCGTCACATTGGTAAAGCCCGCCTGATTCAGGATATCTACAGCCATGCCACTGCGCTTGCCACTACGACAATGGACGATTATTTCATCATTTTTGTGACCATCCAGTAAGTGTAAATTGTCCATAATCTCACCCAATGGTATCAATCTGGCTCCCAGATTAAATTCCTCAAATTCATACGGTTCTCTGACATCAATAAAAATAAAATCTTCCCGATTGTCAAGCTTTGCTTTTAAAGCTTCTACGCTAATTTCTTTCATATAAAACACTTTGAATTACTTTATATTGGGGACGATATATTTTTTCATCCCATTATCCATAGTGACAAATTTACTATTTTGAATGGATTCATTTTGAAAGTGTAAACACATTTTTTTTGCGAAAGTTTTATACTTTAAATTGAGTTTTGTTCAAATCCAGAATACGGTTATAATTAATTTTTCAAATGATATAATAAAGTTCAATAACTTGACAAATGTTGTATAATGGGATTTATTATAACCCAAATTCATATTAAAGACAATATTTTTGCCTCTAATATGAATTCGGGATGAATCGAATGTATTACCACGATAATATCAACCTTGATTCAAATAGGCTATCAAAACTGACATGGCTCATTTTACCTGAAAGCCGAATTCAGTAACGATTCATCTCAATCAAAAAAGATATGGATATTTTTTAATAAATTTGCGAAAGGGAATTCATGTGTGATGGGGATATCTATTACCTTTCTGATGAGGATACCAACTTGTATATCGTAGCCGGATAGGAAGAAGGTGTTTTCATATTTTCGTTATTTTTATGGACCACAATTACGAAATTAAAATTATCAAAGCAGCATAAAAGATAATGGTTTGCAATGATCAAAGAAACAGAAGTATGAAAAATAGGAAAAGAAGTAGGGGCGTTAGCCCTCAAATCTTCGTAGAATAAAATCAAAGGCACAATAACAAAGGGGCATTAGCCCTGACATAAAATAATCATGGCAAATACTTTTACGCAATTGTACATTCAATTTGTTTTTAGTATTAAAGGTAGAGAAAACCTCATCAAAGAGTCATTCCGTGAAGAACTAGAGAAAGTAATGTGCGGCATTGTTGCTAACCATAAATGTAAAGCTTACGCTGTCTATTGCAACCCCGACCACACTCATTTATTTGTTGGAATGCATCCAAGTTTACCACCTTCAAAACTTATGGAACAAGTAAAATCTGGTTCATCTAAATGGCTTAACGAGAAAAAATATATAGCCGGAAAGTTTCAATGGCAGGATGGCTATGGTGCATTTTCCTATTCCAAATCACATATTGATGCCGTTGTAAAATACGTGCTGAATCAACCCAAACACCATAAAAAACAAACATTCAGAGAAGAATACCTGTTGCTTTTGCGGAAATATGAAATCGATTACGATGAAAAATATTTGTTTGAATACTATGACTAAAGAAGATCACAGGGCTAACGCCCCTCACTGACCCTACTGTACATTTTGCTTCGAAGATTGCAGGGCTCTGCTCCTTGCACGCCCTTATCTATCAAATTACAATTCACAAAAATTAATACCAAAAAATGTTGGACTGATTTATAAACCAATTTGGTATAACAATTTGCATTGAGTTATAATTTGAACACAAAAAAGTCATCTGTAAGAATTGAATCTTTTAACACAAATTCATTTTAGAGGCAAAAATATTGCCTCTAAGAGGAATTACATCTAACTAAATCGCAACAAGTTGATTATCTAATATTTGTAAATATATTGATTCGTGAATATTTGAATTTCAACACAACAAACAGTTAGCAATATATTTCTTAAAGAAACTATTGTACCTTTAATATGAATTTGGGCTAATATCATCGATATTTTACGAAAAGTAATCCGTCTAGCATATATTTCTATTTCGTATAACTGAAGCGGGAGAACCAAATAATGAAGTCATTCCTTCCAAAGAGTTTAAATTTCAATTAAAGAGTCAGATTTTGAATGGAATATTAAATGAGGGGGAAATAGTTCTACTCACTAGGAAAGCCCAACTTAATTTAAAATAAATACAATTTGCCTATATTTGAGGCTTAAGGATACAACCACAATTTATATATATGATATGAAGAGCCAAAACTTTATCTTACTGTTACTTCTGGTAAGCATGGCTTTTTTCAATTGTACTTCACAATCTGGCGAAGATAACATCACATCAGCTGATATCCTATATCTTAATCAATTACTGGACGCAGATCAGGGATACAAAACTTTTTATGTTGCTGATTCATTACTTAAAAAGGAAAAGTACAGGGCATTATCTCCTTTTTATCTGGAAGTACTTCATGCAAAAGGGCGCGCACTGGAGTATTTATCCAGATATGAAGAGGCGCTGAATGTATATTACCAATTATTAAAGTTAGCGGAGCAAGCATCGAATTTCACCATTGAGGCACAAACCTATCTATCTATCGTCAGAATAGACGAAGTTTTGTACAGGAAAGAAGACTGGGAGCGAAATTTGCAAAAAGCCCACTTACTGATAGAGAACCACGAGTTGTGGTCAGTTTATTCGGAGTATGCAGTCCGCATGGCGTCGTATCAGCGTTATCATGGTAACATCGATTCTGTTTTTTATTATGGTCAGAAAGCGGTAGAGTTTGGTAAGAATTACGATAATCAAAGGGATGTAGGTGATGGCTTTTTCTTATGTGGGGTTGCTGCAAAAACGGATACTGTAAAAATAATGAATTTCACCTATTCACTGAATGCCTTTAAGCAGGTAAATAATTGGGTTGGAGTGGCGTATCGTTATCTGGCTATAGCCGAGATTGGTTTAAAGCATAGAAACTATAATCAGTACAAATTAAATGCCGACAGTCTGTCTGTTTACATAAATAAATTAGCAGAAAGCAGATTCAGGAAAGAGCGGTTGTATGAATTAAAAGAGGGTTACTATCAATTATATAGTAATTATTTCTTGTCCATTTCACAGCAGGATAGCGCATATCGTTACTTAAAGAAAAGTAAAGATTTTTTAAATTTATCCATAATAGAAAAGGCGAATGGTGCGATTAATGACAAAGCCATTGATATAGCCATATTAGCCTCTGAACAAAAGAGTGAAGCCCTAAAGGATCTCAATCGAGCCCTTGGAATCATCCTGGGTGCTTCAATAATCATAGGACTTATTTTGTTTTACACCATTCGGAAAATCAACCGACAAAAGGAGAAATTGTTGACTAAATCGGAAAAAATACTTCAACAATCTCAGGAGTTGGAAGCGAAAAATTATGAACAAAAAATGTTGCTCTCGGAGATACATCACCGGGTGAAGAATAATTTACAATTGGTCATCAGTATTTTGATGTTGAAGATGGATGAATTTGATGATGAGGAATTCAAATTACGTTTGGAAGAAATAACTACCAAGATACAGAGTATGGCACTTATACATGAACAGCTGTACAGAGTGGGAAATTTCACTGATATTGATATGAGGAGCTACCTGACAGACATGGTTCAGTATATGAGCGATATCGGAAGTCATAAACGAAAAATAGAATTTAAAATAGTTATTGATGATGATATCACACTCAATATTGATACTTCTATTCCACTTGGCATACTGTTGATAGAGTTGATCAACAATTCAATCAAACATGCCGAAACGGGTGATAAACAACTATTCATTCATATTGGATTGACTAAGATTGAGTCCGATTATGAATTAGTATATACGGACAATGGGCTTAATTTTAATTCAGAAAAGTCAGGGATGGGCAGTGTGTTGCTGAGCAGTATGGCGAGGCAATTGAAAGGTAAATTAATCGTGAACTATGAGGATGGGTTTAGAGCTTTACTTACCTTTGCACAAAAATCGGTTTCACCCTTGTCAAATATCATTGATTAGGTTTATTTAAACAGAAAACCAGCGAATGACAGGAATAAAAATATGTATCGTAGAAGATGAAGTACTCATAGCTGAACTGGTAAGACGGCAACTGGAACAAAGGGGTCACATAGTGACGGAAATGTGCATCTCCTATGAGGAGGCCGTGTATAGTGCTGAACATAATCCTCCCGATCTGTTTATCATTGATATCCGGCTGTACGGCGAGAAATCAGGTATTGATCTGGCCAGTTATCTGGCTGAACACTCCATCATCCCATACATCTTCCTTACTTCTCAGTATGATTCCGAGATAGTAGAAAAAGCCATTGCCACCTCACCCTTTGGCTATGTCACCAAGCCTTTTAATAAAGAAACCTTGTGGACCACGGTCGAAGCAGCAGTCAGTCTCGCAAAAAGTCAAAAGTTTAATGGAGAAAAAATAAAGGTTTTTGATGGCAAAAAGCACGTGATAATCAAGCAAAATGAATTGGTTTATATTAAATCAGAACACGTCTATTTGCAACTTTATTTATTGGAAGGATCTCATGTTATAATTCGAACCTCCAAAGCTGATTTTTTGGCATTGCTGGATGATCATTTATTTATCAATCCACACAGATCCTATATTGTCAACCGGAGGTTTATCACGGCCTGGGACAAAAATAAATTGGTATTGGAAGGCGGATTTCAAATACCCATTAGTCGTGAAAAAAGCAATGAAGTACTTGAAATATTAGAGAATAATAAATAATTAGATTTAGGATTAAAATAGAAATAAAAACTACATGCCGATAATTAGGGAATGTGCATATATTAGTTGAATTCAAGTTCGTAACATTTTAAACATTTTTATTTTAATTAATTTAATTCAATGTAAGTTAAGATGGACTTTAAAGCAATTTTACATGATATTTATAATAAAGTCAATGAAGATACCTGTGATGGTAGCGTAACTTCCTCAATACCTGAATTGAGTAAAGTAGATCCCAATAAATTTGGTATTCACTTACTAAAGCAAAATCGTACAGACTTTGGTATAGGGGATTCAAAGGAGCGGTTCTCTATACAGAGTATCTCTAAAGTCTTTACCCTTTCAATGGCAATTCGTTTAAAGGGAGAGGATATATGGGCACGTGTCGGCGTAGAGCCTTCGGGTAGCCCATTCAACTCTTTGGTTCAATTGGAATATGAGCAAGGCATCCCCCGCAATCCATTTATCAATGCAGGAGCATTGGTTATTGCTGATATTCTCCTGAGTAACTTAAAAAATCCTAAGGAAGACTTACTTGATTTTGTGAAGATGACTACCGGATTGGATTCTATAGGATTTGACCCACGGGTTGCTGCATCGGAGAAAGCCTTTGGATATCGCAATGCAGCCTTAGTCAATATGCTGAAATCTTATAACAACTTAGAAAATGATATTGAACAGGTGCTGGATTTTTACTTTCACCAGTGTAGTATTGCCATGTCGTGTAAAGAATTGGCTTATGCCTTTTTCTACCTTTGCAATAAGGGTTTTACTTACGATAATTCAATAGAAATTCTGACTGAAAGAAAGGTGAAAAGGATCAATGCAATTATGCAGACTTGTGGATTTTATGACGAGTCCGGCGAATTTGCCTACCGTGTAGGTCTGCCCGGAAAAAGTGGCATCGGCGGTGGCATCATCGCTGTAAATCCCGGCAGATATAGCGTAGCTACATGGCATCCCAGGCTCAACTCAAAAGGCAACTCTGTCAAAGGTATGCGCACCCTCGAGCTGCTAACTTCCTATACCGCGAGCTCAATTTTCTAACAAAGGGAATTCTTTAACCCATATTCCTTTTAAAGAAAATATTTTTGACTATAAAGTAAATTCGGGTTGACAACAATTCATAGCCTTACAATAGGTATTCGGGTAAAGCACAACGAATGAAGAACACCTTTGGAATTTGGTGTAAGGATTTTTTCCCTAAAAGAAGAGCTCGCTCTTAGGAAAATTTACTTCGCTTTACCATTCAGAACACCTAGCGTGCATTTCAGAACATTGATACCTTATTAATATAGCTAAGTCGGTACAAATATTTTTATTTGTCCTTGGACTGATGAATTAGTTCCATTAAGTAAATCTGATTGAAATGCATCGCGTACCCTTAAAATTATTAAGCATTATTTTAGCTGTATTATTGGTCAATAATCTAGCTACTGCCCAGCTCAATTCCTTAGAAGACATTGAAAGTATCGGTAAAAAAGGATTCTTTAAAAATTTCTTTGATTTTGGTGATCCCTTTCAGTTGGGCGGGGGCATCGGGCTGAATCTGAGGTCATATAATGCAAAGGGTGGCCCATTGCGCCAGGATCCATTTTTCTATACGGCTTATGCCAATGTCAATATCCGGGTTTACCAGCTGGATATTCCGTTTTCGATGATTCTGACCGCCAAGAATACAACCTATTCCTATCCGAGCATTTCAGACTTAAAGCAAACACTGAAGGATAAGATTAATGATAAGAAGAATGGGTTTAGCCGATTTGGATTCAGTCCACACTACAAATGGGCAAAAGTGCATCTGGGTCATCGCTCGATGAATTTTTCGAAATATACCATGAGCAATATCAATTTCTTCGGTGGTGGTGTAGAACTCACGCCACAGAAGTTTCGCTTTGCGGCCATGTATGGCAGATTGGCGAAAGCTGAACCCATCGACCTTTCGCTTACTACGCCTAATCTTCCTGTGTATAAGCGCATTGGGTGGGGAACTAAAATAGGCTATGGAGATGATAAAGCTTCAGCTGATGTTATATTATTTACTGCGAAGGATGATACTTCTTCTGTGCGTATTCCATCCAATTATCCCAGACAAGTAACGCCTGAGGCAAATCTCGCACTCGGCATACAATTGCAGAAACTCTTTTTCGATCACGTCAGAATAAAATTGGAATACACCAATAGTGCTGTCTCACCCAATGCACAGGATGCAAATGCTACTAAGAAGAGCATTACCAATTTTATTTTGCCTACAAAAAATACCACTTATTATAGCAATGCCCTCGAAGGCTCACTGGCTTATGAAGGCAAGAAAATGAATGCTGGAGTGTCCATAAACCGGGTCGATGCAGATTTTAAAACACTGGGCACATACTTTTTCAATCGCGATATTATGGATATCCAGGCTTTCACCAGTTTTGGGTTGATCGATGGCAAGTTAAATACCTCACTCAAAGGGGGAATACAAACCAATAATCTGGATAAGTCCAAACCTACGACGACCAAAAGAGTGATCTATGACTTATCGACAGCCTGGTCCTCAGGTGATGTCAATGTACAGGTGCACTACGGTAATAATACTTCGGATATCGGATATGTGCTCAATCCGGCTCTGGACTCGCTCAATGCTGTTGTCGTCACACAAGATGCCGGCCTGAATATTACGTACAATATTCCTTCAAAAAATGAAAACAAACAATCCATTTCCCTGACCGGCAATGCGCAGGATGTGAGTGATGATATCGAAAAGCCCAGCAGACAATCTACGTCCAAACTCTACTTGGTTAACCTGGGATATACACTGACGACACAAGCCAAATGGTCCTTCTTTGCCAGAGGAAATTACAGCCAGAATAAAGTACAGGGATTGCAGTTAAACAGAACGGGCTTCGGCGCCGGTGTGAAAAAATCATTATTTGAAAATAAATTGAGTTTAGGATTAAATGCCAATTATTTCCTGAATAAAAACGCATTAAATCAGAAGTCCAACAATCTAATCGGGCAGTTTTTATTGGGCTATCAAATCTTTAAAGGAATGAATCTGCAATTCAATTGGGGATTGTTAAATACTAAAGCTGAAAACACGCCATCCTTTACTGAAAACACAGCCAATCTGGGTTTGCAATATAATTTCAGCTACGTACCTAAGAAAAAAAATAAGAAATAATCGCAATTATTGATTGCTATAAATAAGATTCAAATGAGAAATGAATTATCGATTACCGGACTTATACTCTTTGTACTAACCTTTACTACCCCTTTGTTTTCACAGACCGATGTCTGGCCGGTGCAGGTGACAGGAAGCATGATTCCACCCTATTCACTTGACTTGAAAGCCTATGGTGCTGACCGTGCCGGTGACATGAACTTTCAGGTGATGCTCAATGATCCGGAACAAAGCAGTCTGGCGGTTAAGCCGGTACTCACCGTCGAACAGAATGGAACTGTGCTGTATCAGACCGATCTCAATTTCGTATCAGCACCGATAGTGCTTAGTCAGTTTGAACCCTATTCACTCAATGGTGAAGGATTAAGCGCTTATCTTTCCAATATTGCGCTGACCGGTGCCAATGGCAATGGTGTCGGCTCTATCCTCATCCCCGAAGGATTCAATCAGATCTGTCTGCAGATGTACGGTGTAGAACGACAGGTACCCGTATCCAATAAGTTCTGTATCTCCGGAAATTTCAGACTCAATCAACCGCCACAGTTAGTGCTGCCGGCATTTAATGAAAAGATAAAAATGCCCGAGCTGCAGAATCAACTCTTTTCATGGGCTCCGATGCACATCGGTAGTGGCAACAATCCCGGGCCGGTGGAGTACACCTTTGAACTGGTCTCCCTTCCTCTCGGAGTGATGAATGCCAATGACGCTTTCGAAAGTGCGCTGAAAGTATATACCACGACCACGACAGCTACTTCATTGATCTATACACAGGCAGAGCCCACCTTAGAGCCCAATGTATATTATGCCTGGCGGGTCACAGCCAAAAGCATTATGTATCCCACCAGCAAACTGTTTCAGAATGAGGGCCGGAGTGAGGTCAGCATGTTTGTGTTGTATGATGGAGATATCCCTACCAATGACCTGAATCCATTAGACAATCCATCACCGAGGGGATGTTCGGTGTATGAGACTACCTACGGGTCAGTGAGTAAATCTGATAATAAGTCCATGATAATTGCACCCAATCAGAATGTAAAATTAGGGTATTTCGCCATGAAGATTACCGAAGCTTCGGGTAGTGTTGATGCTGGCTATTCAGGAAAGGGTATGGTTCTCGTGCCGATGTTGCGATCATTGGTAGAAGTTGAATTTAAGAATATTAAGGTTAATCAGGATGGAAGGGTATTTGAAAGTGAGAATATTGAATCTAAGGGTGAGCAGTATCATCTATCATCAGACCAATTAAAGTCGGAAAATATAGCGAATAATATTGGCGGCGATTACGCTAAAAACCTCTTTAACTTTATCGATGAAAAGAAAAAGGTTGCATTCTTTACTGAAGGTTCTAATCTGCTAAGGGCATTACCTTTAGCATTGACCAATGAGAAAGAACCATCAGCTATGGTTTGTGTTATTGGGATTCGCTTTACACCGACCAACGCCTTCCTCAATTTAATCGGATTAGAGAATACATCAGTCACGCAATCACAAAATAGTGGCTCTATCAATGTATCTGCGGCTACTGCCATACAGGCCACACCTTATGGATTGATCAGTACTGCTCATTTAGTGCCGATTATTTCCGGCTCTTCAAGTGGCCAATCCGGTGCTATACCTACCCTGTTGGTTGCCTATAGCCAAGATAAAAACAGTCGCTTGAATTGTGATTGCGAAGGCATTACTGAGAAAAAATTGAATAAAGCTTATTCTATCACCAGTGAGCTCATAGTTCAAAAGTCAAACAATCTGCCTGTAAATCTCAGCCTTTCTGATGCAAAGCAACCATTTGACACTTATTTTGGTTCGGTAGCTCCAATATCAGAATTCTATATTCCCGGCCTTAATCAGGTGACTTTTACTGCAAAGGGCGGAGCATTAAATCTAAGCCCGGATAAGAAATTCGATTTTCCACAGAGCTTCAATCCGCTTAATCTCGGGAGTGATTCAAAAGGTATCTGGATGCAGGGTGTACAAGCTAAATTACCTCAGAAATATAATCTTTCTAATTCCGGTGAACTGGTACTGGACAAAGGCGATTTATTCATTGATGCGGAAACTATAAAATCAGCGAAAGTTTATAAAAATAATATTGTTGATTTAAAGGATGGGCAGGCTGATAAGTGGCACTACAGTGTCGATGAAATGAGTGTATCGGTAAATGATGGCGTGTTTGATGGACCATCCATCAAAGGCCAGTTAAGACTTCCTGTCGCTACCAATTTAATTCCATATTCCGGCAGTTTTGATATCAACGAGCGCAGTACTCCGGTGATGGTCGTAGATGAAAAGCCGACAGAGCTTGACATAGCGATGTGGCACAGTAAGATGACCCTGAGTCCTGAGTCTTTGATTACTGCTGATATCCGAAGTATAAATGGGCGGAATACGATCTTGCCGAAAGCTAATCTGTCCGGAGAATTGAGCATGAAAATGGATGGAAAAACCTTTCAAAATGCCATCAAAGGAAATATAGGTGAACTCAAATCCAATATGGATGCTGTATTTAAAATCAAGGAGGAAATAAGCTCTTTTGCGTTACAAGGCATACAAATCCAAAACTGGAATCTCGATCCATATAATGCAGCAAATAAAAAATACCAATCCGGTACAGTAAACACGAAAGATGCTAAGCTGCTTATCAATGGAAAAGAATTCCGTGTTTCCAGTGCATCTATCAAATATGAGATAATCGACGGAAAGGAAAGTATTCGACTTGCCATTGCTTCTACGAATGGCAATAGCAAAATGGAAATGAGTATTTGGGCAGTGGAAAAAGATGGACAGTTTGTTTTCGATCACATCTCTCATGATAAGACGATTTTAAAATGCAACTGTGAAGAAGGTGAAGCGTATGGAATGATAGACAGCCCATTCCAAGATGAAAGAGTATTGAGTCATAATGGCAGTTTGGCCAGTGTCAATCCCCATTCTAATTTTAAAAATGCAATATTAAACTCTGCTACTTCACTCTTAGAGAATGGCGATTTTGTTTTAAAGAATGATAATACACTGTATTGGCCATTGATCAATCGTGATATCAAAGTGGAAAAAACAAATAATCGCATTGTTTCAAAAGAAGAAATCGAGGTGGATGCGATGATTTTTAAAAGCTTGGGCTTTAAGACGGAGTATAATATACCCAGTAATTCGACGCTTTATATATCAAGTATTAAGATAGAAGATTGGAAGGCCAAAGGTGCTAAAGCCGGTGTGATTTTGGAATTGAAGTCCTCTTATGATGAGGAGCATTCTGACAGGATCATGATATTTAAAAGTAGCGAACTACCTGCCGAAGGCAACACGATTAAATTGGATAATGTAGATTTAATTTTGGCAGCTCCGGATGATTTGAGTTTATGGAAGATGAAAAATTTTAATTGGAAAACAGGTAAAGAACATTTAAAGACGGAGGAGGTAAGCCTGGCCAGAATCGATTGTACATCAGGTTTTAATTACTTCCAGATGAATGGAGAAGTCGTGATGAAGGATATGGTTAGAAAATCAGATAATCTTCCCACAGTAGTCGATTTTAGGCTGAATACATCCGCTTTGGGAAATACACATTCATTGACGGACTTTATAGCACCGTGTATGGATTATAGTAATAAACCTGAGAACAAATGGAATATCCATTTGAAAGATTTGCCTCAGATAAGTTATAAGGCAGGAGACAAGTATAGTGTCTATTATGATAATTCTTCATCAAAGGTGATTCCTGACTTTACAACTTCTAAATCTTATAGTCGGAGTGCCACGGACAAGTCATTTAAAGGTGTCGTTTTTCAGGAAGCGGCATGTGAAATAATTGGCCTGAATGATGGAAAAAAGAAAGCATTATCTCTTCCTGTGAGCGATGTTGTTTATGTATTTGACGATGCTGAAGGAGGGTTATATTCCAATTTTTCTGCTGAAAATGTGTTAGACAAAAAAGCAGGAGGAAAAATTTCCGGGTGGGCTTATGGCCTCGAAAAAGTTTCATATTTAGTGAAAAAATCAGCTTATGAAAATGAGGTTGAGATATCAGGGGAGGTCAATGTTCCTATTTTTAAACGTAATCCTGACAATATAAAAAGTGTTGAATTTGATTCCGCTTGGATAGAATATACTGGAAATATTTACGTGTCTATTGACAATGGAATTAGCTCAGTGAATAGCTTCTTTGAATTTGATGATATAGCAACTAAAACTTATCAATCCGATTTTATTCCGGGATTAGGTGTGGTATTAAATGATGATTCTAATATCAGTCTTTCGTACAATAACACTCAAAAAATATGGGAGCCACAAGGCACATTTAGTGGAATAGGCATCGTTTTGTTGACCAGTGAAACAGCTAAAGCGTATGGTCTGACTAATTTTCCGGATGGAATGGATCTTTCTCTTCATTGTCTGACTTTTCAGGAAATGACACTGAATAAAACAACAGCCTCAGCGTCACAAAGCCTTATTGATGAGACCGGTATTAAGTCCATCGAATTTGGTACCTGGGGCGTGGTGGATTATTCCAGTTACTTTAAAGAGGAAGATAAAGAAGCAGAAGCTTCGGAAGAAAATGCTCCAGAAAAGAAGGACGATGCAAAGGAAACAAAACCTGAAGTCTCCACAGCCAGTGGAAAAATAACCAGATCAAAGAATGGGGAAGTTAAAGTTACTTCTACAGCCAGTGGTAAAGTAATCAGAACCAAATCGGGTGTAAAAACAGTATCCACAGCCAGCGGATCGGTAAAAAGGACGAAGAAATCGGCAACTGCTGCGACAAGTCCACCGGAGAAAACGGCACAAGCCGATTTAGAACCTGAATTCAATAGTTTAAGATTCGGAGTGGGTTGTTCAGGCGTGAAAGCGGTGGGTGATATTTATGAATTGGGGATTAGTGTAACCCTCAGTGTACTCGGTGATAATAAGGAAAAAGTAGAGAAAAATAAATCTGGCAATAGTAATGGAGCCTCGACTAAAAGTACAAGCACTACAAGTAAGGGCGATGATGACAAAGGCGTAAAAACCTGTGGTCTGAATGCCAGTGGTGGCGTAGGTTTGGAGTTTACCAGAAGTAGTACAGGAAAATGGTCTCCTACAGGCGTTAACTTTAAATGCTTGACTTTAGGCGGTTCTATAGGGCCATTAGAGTTTAACGGTGGTCTGAGTATTTTAAGGACTCCAAAAGATGCGCAAGGTAATGTACTCGTCAATAACAATCACGGATCAGGCTTTAAAGCCTATTTATCTGCCACTATCATGGGACTGGGAGGCATTCAGGCAGTAGGACAATTTGGAAAAAAATATATAGATAACACAAACTCCTTCTATTACGGATTTATTGATTTGGAAGCATTTAAGCAATCCGGATTTGCCTTGCCTCCACCAACGCCGGGTAATCCGCCCGTCATAGACTTGTATGGCGGTGGTGGCGGTGTCAGGATTAATATGCGATCAGTCAATCCGGTAACGGAATTAAAACTGAAAAAAGATTCTGAAAATGCACCCACTAATGACTGTCCTATCCCTGATGCTAAGTACTTAGCTCCCGGAGTAGGCTTTTCACAAAACTATGCACCCGAAAAAGGCACTTATGGTGGTAACTTTTACTTAATCCTCGGACCGTGGAATGAACTGGACAATCAAGATCCGCCGGTTTATTCTATCATCGCCGAGCCGGGCCTAGATATAGAAATCTCGACTGATCAAGAGACGGGAGATCTTCAATTCAGAAAAACCTCGGTCAATGTCAATGCATATTTTAAGCCCACTAGTCTGGCAAAGAGAAGAGATGAAAATATCGCTGATGCCTTTGCTCAGGTAGAGCTTAATTTGCAAAACAAAACCATCATCGGTGCTTTTGGCATGAGAATGAAAGTGGAAGCCCCCGGATTACAATCGCCATTGATTCAGATTCCTGAAGAGTACAGCAGCACTAACTTTAATACCAAAGCCAATTACGTCGGCGGAAAAGTTGTGTTCTCATTTGACAACAGAGATGGGAAAAAGCCTTTCTTCAATTTTAAATTTGGTGGGTCCAGTGTCGGTAAATTCACCAGTGCCAGTGGGCTTCCGTATAATACAGCCCTACTCAACGTAGCTGATATCATAAAAGTGAAGGCGGGTATGTATTTTCAGATTGGTGCAGATGTGGATAATATTCCACCGATTAAAGAGCTCATTCCTCAGGTATCGGATATGGAATCTGCAAAGTATGACGAAGTAAAAGAAGAGAATACCGGAAATGAATCTCAGTCAAAAGGTGCCGGAATAAGTTTTGGTTTTAAAGGATCAATAGAAGGAAAATCAGAAAAAGGTCCATTAGTGGGTGACTTCAATGTTGGACTCGGTTTTAATGTCCTGATGAGAGAAATGTCAAATGTCACTTGTGGTAATCTAAACAATTCTGTCATCGGCATCAAAGGATGGTATGCCCAAGGGCAGGCTTATGGATATGCCAACTGTAACATCAATTTAGATTACAATCTATTTTTTACCAGTGGCAGAGTAAATATTATGAAGGCCGGAGCCTTTGTGTTATTACGAGCTAAGGCTCCCAATCCAAGTAATTTTTCAGGAAGGGTCAATGGTAGTTACAGTGTGTTAGATGGCTTGATAGATGGGGATTTTAACATGAAGTTTGAGTTAGGAACCAAGTGTGAAAATGTAGAATTGCCTTCGCCATTGGAGGGTGTATATATTTTTAATGAAGCCAATATTTATGATGGGCAATCCAACGTTGACCGCTATACTGACATTAATTTGTCAACCAATATTGCGCTTCAGAAGGAATTTAATGCCACGCAGGTGGATGCAAACGGCAATCCACTAAATACCGAAACCTTTATAGCTGACATAAAGAATATAGAAATAAATGAGATTAATAAAAAATATGGTACTCGCAAGAAGGTAGAACATAAAACGGTTATTCTACCAAATAAAAAAGGGGTCGCTGTTAATTTTTATGATCCACTCAAATCTTGGACAAAGTATGAGATTAAATATTCATTTGTTTGGAAGAAGAAAATGTATGTGGATGGCAAATACGTTTATGTTGAGAATTTTGAGTCAGGTAAAAAGGATGATAAGAGTAAACAACCAAAGATAGAATCAGGGGTAATTAAGTTTCAGACTGGAGTTATGCCTAATAAAATTGTCCCGGGAATGGTGGAGTACATGGCACCCGGAATCGGACAAAGGCATTGGTCAGCGGGATATGCAGACACTGAAATTAAGTTTAAACTGAAAGCATTGGAAGATGCCGTCCATTTATTTCCAGAGTTTTGTGACACATGCGCAGCTTCATTCAATAGCCTGGTCAAGTACAAGTATTATGTTCAACTCAAAGAATTTGATCAGAATGGTACTGAGGTCAGTGTAAAACAGTATCCTATTACCGTTTACCCCAACAAAGCCAATTTTGAAAAAGTATTGAAGTCAAAAACACTTTCTGTTAATAATGGACAATATAACATAAATGTATTAAGTGAGGAAAACTTGCCTATTAGCAAAGTATCCTTTCCCGATTTAAAAAACCAAGTACTGACCAAACACGCAATGTATGAGTTGAGTGTCATCAAAGAACCGAATCCGGATCCTAATTCTTTTAAGTTAGCAAGTACGCAAAAAACCAATGCTGGTGATCAAGGGTCAACCCTGATTGATAATGACAAAAAAACTGCTGTGATAAAATCACAAGTAGATAAAATCATTGCGAAATATACTGAAGTATTACACACTTCCTATTTCGCTGTGGGTCAACAAAGTCTTCAGGAAAAGATGCAACTCTTAGATGTAAAATATGTCAAATCGAAAGTAAAGCGGAGAGATTTCCAACACCCCAACGATGCTTTTGATGAGCAGCGGGCAGCTGCAATCAGCAGATTGGGTGAGAGTAAATTTCATTCGGTAAAAGATGATTATTATGCTTTCACTATTAAAAACAATAACATCGAAGGCTTTGACAAATATGACATGATGCGGATTAAACGCAATGTTCAGCTTACTTATGATGAGCAGTATGTTCCGGAAGAGCGGATTAGAAATGATCGATATGGCAATGTCGGACTTCCGGCTCATTTCTCCAAATGGCTTGCCGGTCAGACAGATGTAGGCAATTATATGCGTAAGGTACTCTATGATTATACAAAGGCAGAAAATGAGGGAATCGCTCAGTATGGAAGTTCCAATATAAGTGATGGGACCAAATGGCATTATAGAATTTCAGGGCCATCAGATCGTCGGGCGAATGAATTACAACCGGAGGAAATTTCAACTAAAAAAGTGATATATGCATCTGATTTTAGATCTAATAGGGATCCTAATTACAGTGAACCTGTGTTTGATAATGATGTAGAATATGACTTCTTGCTTCAAGACCTTCGTTCACGCATCGTAATTAACCAAATGGCTTGGCTGTCAAAGATGTCTAATCCGATTGTGTATTCAGATCATTGGATGACCCCAGATTTAGCAGATTGGAGAAAAGCCAATTACCCTGCAGGCGAGTTCCTAAGTGGAAATAAGCGATTTAGTAATTTTGATTGGGTTCTTTATGGGGATATGTTTAAAAATAACAAAGGAAATAAATTTACCTACATTGCCTCAGAACCCGGTTATCAGTTCAGCTATCATGGTGGATCCAGTATCTCTTTCCCATCGGATAATAACTGGGGTGGACTATTGGAATCAAAGCGTGATAAAGGTACTGCCATGTCTAAGGTTGCCGGATTTGCTCCCGATAGAGTTGTAGGAAGGATTACAGAAACACCCGTCACGAATCCTACTGAGCTAGTGGAAAATTATTGGTACAAGATCAAGGTAGATGGAGAGTTTTTGAAGATTGGAGACAGCAAGCAATCCTGGTCTGCACTATGGAATGTAGGGCGGCCGTATTCGGACTTCCAATATAAGGATGGGCAATATGGAATATATTCCTTAGGTGGGGGCGGGTGGTCATCTATTCGGATGTTTAACAATGTAGCTGATACGGAAGATGATTATGAAAATATTTGGAGTTTTGTTAAACAAGGTTCGAAGATGGCCGCTATCAATTACAGATATGCTGATGAAGATAAAGCGGAGAACAAAAATTTTCCGGATGTTTTAGACCATAGTGATTTTAAATGGAGCCGAGACAATAGATCTCCTAGGCCGCCAACGACCTGGCTACCTTCAGAGTTTGAAGCAATTGAATTGGGAGGCGTAATATTTAGTCCGGAGAAATGGTATCGTATAGGAGATCCTGGGAAATATTTAAAAGATAAATATGGAAGTGATAAATGGCGTATTATCCAGGAGGGACCCTATTATAGATTCCAAAGCTCAAATGGATTTATTCTGAAAATGCATTACTACGAGGAGTATCATTTTTTTGGTTCGAATGAAGATAAATGGTTTATTCAAACAGATGATAATCATTTCCCTAATAATAAGTACGGTGATCCTAATGGGTATTTTCGCTCAGTATGGGCTATAGTGCCGGAAAGTAATGGTAGTAAATATTACTTTATTAAAAATATACGATATCCTTCCTATTTCCTGGCATTGGAAAATGGCAATATTATTGGGAGAGCGTCTCATTATGGAGATCAAGTTGTTATAACCGAGGTAAAAGACTAAAAAAATGAAATTAATTACATATATATCCTTAATACTGGCTTTATTTAACTGCCATGACATCTACGCGCAGACTGAGCCAAAGATGGTGATTCAAGCCAGAGTAGTCGATGGGAAAGTAGTATTAAACTGGTATCCTAATGATGTGACCGTATGGCGCAATAGTTTGAAGTCAGGCTATACCATTAGTAGAGAAAACGTATCGGTAGCGAATGCAGGATTTGCACCACAGCGAATAGTTTCCCGCAATCAGGAATGGTTTAAGGCAAATGTCAGACCTGAGGATGGCGTACTTTACCCGATTGGTGAAATCCTGTACAATCCGGAGTTTTCTATTCCCGGTTCAGACAATGCAGATGGCTGGAGTGTAAAGTATAATTATATCGTGTATGAAAGCACTCTGGATAATAAGGTGGCCTCTGCCCTTGGGTTGGGATTTGTTGATTCAACAGTCATCAAAGGTGGAAAGTACAGATACACCATCACTCCGACTCAATCAAATATTGCACAGTCTATAACAATAACTGTAGATGACGGCAATCAAATACAAGAACCTGAAAAGTTTTATAAAGAGTTTAGTTTTCCCGGAGGTAATTCGCTTTCTGAAATGAATGAACTTTCGAAGCCTTTTGTTTTAAAGTCAATCGTCGGTAAAGCACGACCCATGCTGGATTCAGTGGTTTTGCGATGGGCACCCACCACGCCAGAGATATGGAGACAGGCTATGAAGGACGGTTATGACATCTATAAATTAGATTCTGCCGGTCAGCCGATTAAGTTGACTACCGTTTTTCCCTGGCCTGAAAGCCGGTTTAAATCGATAGATCTCAATGACTCATTGTCCTTGCTCGCCGCTTCTTTTATTCAGGACAAAGGATTGCCACGGAAAATGGAAAATGAGAATTTTTACGAAAAAGCAAGCATGGAATCCAATTACCTTGGGTTTGCCTTAATGATGGCGGACAGATCGGTCACCGCAGCTAATATATTAGGCTTGCGATACGTGGATCATGATGTAAAACGCGGAGAAGTATATAATTATCAGATCAGATCCAGGAATTTAAAAAGCAACTTGCCCCCCAATGATATCAGAGTAGAGAATAATTATGAACCACTTTTTGCACCGGAAGGATTTTCTATCCTAAAAAAAGAAAAAGTGGTGACCTTACAATGGCTGGCCAATAGTGCTATGTCAAAGTATGGTTCATATATCGTAGAAAGGGCTATAGCCGGTGATTCTGTCTTTCATGTCATCACAAATCCTCCCTTGGTTTTTGTAAAAGAACCATCTGTTACTCAGACCTATTATCAGTTTATAGATAGCCTGCCAAATGTCCAAAAGGTTTATAGATACCGGGTAAAGGGGTCTAATGCCTTTGGTGAATGGAGTGAATATGCTTATGGTCTGGGTTATGCACTGGATAGGACTCCGCCGGTGCCGGTGGAGATTAAAAGAGGCGATTATCAAGAGGATTCTATTCGACTTAGAATCTCCTGGAAGCTGCCGGTTCCCCATTCAGATACGAAGTATCATCAGGTGTTATTGGCTGATAATCCGGATTATAATTATGGGGCTGTTAGCGGTGAATTATCACCTAAGGATACGGTTTTTTACTTCAGTGTAAAAAATATGGATACCGATCGTCCTTTCTACTTTAAAGTGATGTCGATGGACAGCTCAGGCAATCAGGCTATGTCTATTTTACGTTATGTTTCTGTCCCTGACTTGGAAAAACCTTTATCGCCGGAGAATTTCAAAGTAAACATTGATACTACAGGCTTGATACAGGCTAGCTGGTCACCAAGTAAGTCAAAGGACGTGACCGGATATTATGTCTATTATTCCAATGATGATGGTACAGACCTAACCGTATTAAACGATTATTTATACAAAGACACCACTTATTCCTGGACAATACCATTAAACACACTTACCAAGAATATTTACATCGGCGTCAAAGCGGAAGATGATAACTATAACCGTAGTCCTATTTCAGAGATCGTTGCTCTGAGAAGACCGGATAAGATCGCTCCGCCTAAACCATTCTTATCACGAGCATTTTTAGATACAGATCACCGCGTGTATTTAAGTTGGAAAAAAAGCAGTGCGAAGGATGTTGAAAAATATTTTATTTATCGAAAGATCAAAAAAGATACTGCATCTAAATGGATGGTTATAGACAGTCTATCAAATACTGAATTAGAATATTACGACGACAAATTTCCGGATGATATTCAGATAGAATATGCACTAAAAGCTATAGATGATTTTCATAATATTTCTGAATTATCCAATGCTATTCCCGTTAATATTCCTTTTCCGGAGGATAAGTATGCTATTGATTTGAAGGAAGTCGGAGTGTCGGGCAACATGATGATTAAAATGAATTGGTCACTGCTCAATCCTAAAGATCCGGGACTTTCCACGCCTTATTCGTATGAATTGTTCCGCTCAGTAGGTAACGATGAACTCACATTTTATAAAACTTTGGAAAAAAACGAAAATAATTTCTCTGAAAAAGTGGATTTTAAAAACGTCCTCTACAATTACGCCATCCGTATCAAATTTGAGAATAATAAAGCCGGTGCCCTCAGCGAAGTCAAATCCATCCTAATTAAATAATCATTAATTCCAATTAATAAATATCCCTGTCATGGTTTATTTCGATAAAATAATAAAAATATGCCTTTGGGCTTTTATAATATGCTTATCGCTCAACAGCTATTCTCAGACTTATGTGTCTGTAAAGGTCTCCGGCTTCAATCAGGATATTATCGCAGAAGGCGCAGGTGGTACGGACAGGGCAAGGGCCACTACGAATACTACTTTTGATGATGTGACGCAGACAGGCGACAATGTCATGTACTCAAAAGATTTTAGGGGCAATAACAATCTATCATCCCCACCGCCTTTTGGCTTACCGGACGATGGTAAGATAAACAGCCTCAATCTTATCGGCGCGGTATATCAATTAGCGCCGTATAATCAGAATAATGCATTAGTGATCAAAAACCAAAATGGATCAGGTACATTGGTGTTAGAAACGCCGGGCGCATTCACCAAGATTGCTTTTTTAGGCGCTAGTGCCAATGGAGATTCACAGTTTGATTTAGTATTGAATTTTAGCGACGGGACCAATACCACGGCGCAGTTTACGGTCAGAGACTGGTTTTCCGGTACACCATTTGCAATTAATAATATTGGTAGAGTTCAGCGAACCGATACGCTGGGGCATACCGCAGATAACTTCACCCACTTAGGTGATAATCCACGACTGTATGATGATCAGTTGACCTTAAATCCACCTTTTGATTCCAAACTATTGACCAGTATTACGGTCACTAAAACTTCCAGTGGAGGCCGGACAGCCATCTTTGCCATCAATGGCATCACGGCTATTAATGCGCCGAACTCCCCTGTAGCCACAGCTGCTACAAATGTTACATTCAGCAGTTTTACGGCTAATTGGCAGGCTTCTACCGGCGCTACCGGCTACACCATAGATGTATCGACCAGCCCCACTTTTAGTACACTATTACCGGCTTATAATAATTTAAACGTAGGGAATACTACCAGTGCTCAGATTACCGGAATCACCGGAAATATTCCCTATTATTACCGGGTAAGGGCCATCAATTCATCCGGTACCAGTCCGAGTAGCAATACGATAACGGTCAATTATGAACCTTGTCCACAAGATGCTCAATATTCGTTAACTACGCAGGCGCAAGTGAACCAGTTTGCTCAGAATTTTCCGGATTGCACTGAGATACCCGGAAACCTGTTTATCGGTGTCAGTAGTGGGACTACGGATATCACTGACCTGACTCCACTGAGCAAGATTACTCATATAGGCGGATGGATTGCTATTTATAATAATTCAATTACTACTCTCAATGGATTGCACAATTTAATCGCTATAGGAAAGGATATAGATATCAGAAACAATGTTGTTTTGACAGACATTTCAGCATTGAAAAACACTTCATTTTCGCCAGCCGATGGATTTGGTTTGACTATTAATAATAATGCCTCTCTTTCTGTTTGTAATCTTCCCAACTTCTGTGTCTATTTGACTAATCCGTCTGCGACACACCCTAGAGTTATTTCTGGCAATGCCGGGGACTGCATCACAGAGCAGGCAGTCAAAGATGCTTGTAATGGTACAAATATACCGGATGGTGATGTATGTTCAACTGCTGTTAGCATTCAATCCCTTTTTGGTCATCCACAGGATGAACCACAGTCTTCTGACATTTATAGCACAGAGGGTATGACGATAGGCGGAGAGCCAGTTGAAGTATTGGATTGTCTGGGTCCGGATAATTTGACGATGTGGCTAACATTCACCGGGGATGGCAATCGATATTATATTCGTTCAAAAGATTGTGGCGTAAAATTGTTCACCAACCCTGTCGGTGCATTGGTTTCCGGAAATTGTAATAGCCAACAATTTATAGATTGTAATTATGATATTTCAGGATCTGATATTGACCCGGATGCCAATTTTCAATTTACTTTAAATACTGAAGCAGGTAAAACGTATTACATTCTTGTATCATTAACTTCGACGGATGATTTTGAAGAGTATGATAACTTTGGAACGTATTGTATGGAAGTAACTCGTCTTGGTGAAGAATGTCTTGTAAATATTCCGGATGCCAATTTTAAAAATTATTTATTGGCCAATACCGATATCAATACCAATGAAGATAATGAAATCCAGTGTGCCGAAGCTGAAAATTATAGTGGCAATATCGCTTGCCCGAATCTCGGCATTCAGGATATGACCGGATTAGAAGCTTTTATTAATATAGCCACACTCGATTGTAATAGCAATCAATTGACTTCACTGAATGTTTCAAAAAACACCAATTTATTTACGATAATTTGTCATAATAATAAAATAAATACACTAAATCTGGAGAATAATCCCGGGCTCACCGGATTAAATTGTGCGCAAAACTTGATTAATGCACTCGATCTCAGCCACAATCCCGAGCTGGTCGGGCTCGATGCCAGGTTCAATCGCCTGACATCGCTGGACGTCAGTAAGAATAGTGCATTGACCGTAATAGGATGTAGCTCAAACCAGTTGAATTATCTCAACCTTGCCAATGGTAATAATCAAAGTATGACTTTAGTTTTCGCGGAAAATAATCCGGATCTGGATTGTATTCAGGTGGACAATCCAGATTATTGCATTGAAGCGTGGATCGGAAGTAGTTTTGCCTTTGATGACCTTGCTTCATTCAGTAGTTATTGCGCACCGTGTACATCAGGCAATATAACTGCCTCCAACTTTTTGGTATCAGCCAGCGCTTGTGTGGGTGATTCTTTTCACATTATCGATTATAGTATTATTGATACAGTCGATCAGAATATTCATTTCTCCTGGGACTTTGGCAATGGCATTACCTCAATCGACCGTGATCCGGTTGTAACATACAACACTCCGGGTCAATATACAATTCTTTTGCGTCTGGAAAGCGAGGATTGTTCCTTTAATGTAAGCAAATCTATTGATGTTTTTAGTTGTTTGGTTCAGCATGAGAAAAGTGATCAATATGCCAAATTATATCCTAATCCAACTTCTGAACAAGCTATGCTAAATATCAATTTACCGAAAGAGTCGCCTATATCCATACGCATTTTTACCCTGTCAGGTAATCTTGTTTATTCAGAATATATTGAAGAGGGCAAACATATTTTAAAAAGCTTGCCTGAATTAAATAAAGGGATTTATATAACAGAAATAAGGTATGACTTTGGTTCAGAAAAGCATAAATTACTGGTTTTATAATTTACGGCAAAGAAATAATGATTTTGGAAGTATAAGAATCTATTGATGAGATAATTCCTTGGCAATGAATTATGATATGACAGGAGGGAATAAGGTATCATTATTGATCCTCTTTCATTCCTCTCAATGTTTCAAATATTTCTTTATGTACAAACCGAAACCCGGCTTTTTTGATTTTTTGATTGGAGACTTGTTGGCTCTCTAACATAAGCGCTGACATTTCTCCCATCATCCACTTTATGGCAAAGTTTGGAATTCTTCTGGTTATTCCTTTTTTACCACTTGTTTTTATGAGAGCAGAAGCAAAGACTTTGCTGGTAACAGGGTTGTCTGCGACCCCATTATAAATGCCTTCGACCATCTTATTTTCAAGAGCAAATAAAAACATTTGACACAAATCATTCACTTCTATCCAGGACATCATCGGGTGACCTCCGCCAAAATAAGGTGCAACACGAAGGGAAATTAAAGGCTTATATTGTTCAAGTAAGCCGCCGGATGTCGCCAATACTAAGCCGATTCGTATAATCACCTTGCGTATGGTCGAAGAGACGTCTAAATGCGCTGCTTCCCACTGTTGGCAACAATTCGATAAAAAGGAAGCAGATTGAATTTCGTCGATTTCCGTACAAATCGTCTTGCCGGGGCGGTGGCCATATATGCCGATGGCGGAAGCGCCAATATATACAGCAGTATTCAACTTGCCCACTGTTATCAGTTGACTTAAGAAGCCGGTAGGTGTCGTTCGGCTTTGAATAAGTTCCTTTTTTCGTGCAGATGTCCATTTTTTAGAAGCGATACCTTCTCCACATAGATTGATGATGCCATCGAAAGACATGGAAGTCTCTAGATTTATTTCACCTTTATCGGGATTCCAATAAATAAAATCTTCCCGAGTGCACAATTTCTTGTTTCTCGAAAGAATATAGACATTGTATCCTGCTTTGTATAAAGCCATGTATAAATGCTTGCCGATAAAGCCACTTCCTCCGGCAATCAATACTTTTCCTTTATTCAATGGTTTGCTGTTTAATCAATGTAAAGATGAACTTATAAATTATAACGCAAACATATTTATTTTTAAGCAAATGCCAAGATTGCAAAGAAAGATGAAATGCTTTATGCCGTAATTATTGACGTGACCGATTTAATTGATAGATTTATAATAATACTGAATATCCTTTCGGTATTACATGTTGTCCTATTTTATGGGGTTTTCTATACTATTTGTGAAAAATATGTATCTTGTCAAAACATTTCATTAAAGACAAAATAAAATGCTGGATTTAAACATTGACAATTTTAGGAATAAAGTACTAAACTTTCGCACCGTATTTGAAAATACTTTGAAGTATCGAGAAGTGTGGAAGGAAAGTTTACGTGATCAGATTGTAAGTGATGTTAAAGAAATGTGCGCCGAAGTGGACTTAAAAGTAGAAATTGAAGTCACAGACCATTTTCATAATCTTGAGGGTATTGTCTGCTCGTTGGGTAACATCAAATCCGGTATTTTTGAAATGGTGGATCCGGATATTGAAAAACACTTAATTCGGTTTAATGGAAGCCTCGTATATCAACAGTTGTACAATGGTAAAGTCCTTGTGATGATTAATTATCCGATTATTGAGAACTATATGGAGCCTCGACCTCCCAAGACCATTGCAATATATAGGCCTGAGGAAATCAAGACTCCTTTTATTCTGCGACACCTCGAAACCCTTGTGTCTGAAATCACCGCATGGGAAGATTATGATGATGATGAAACGGTGTTGCCTTCCAAGATAGGGTTTAATCATGCGCCGAATATGGAACTTTCTGCATCCGGTAGTCACAATAATTCAGAAGAATAGCCATCACGTATTCTTTGAAAGACAGATAGACTATACCTACATCCTAGTTAAAGAAGAGGTAATTCGCCCAAAGTTATAATGCACGCCTAAGCTTGCGTTGACTCTGGGATTTAAGGTTTCAAAAAATGAGTAGGAAGGGATTGCATAATATGTCATAACACTACATTTTATTGGACCCCGACCAAAACGTCCTCCAAAAAAAAGACTAAAACATGAGAAATTTTCTTTTGAAATGTTTATATCGGAGTTGAATGAGCCATTTTTTCCTATAAAATTATTAAAACTTAACATCAGATTTATTCCCCCTAATATATCTACATTTTTTTGTGTTGTCCCCCAACCAACTAATGCGGAGAGCGCAGTTGGAGTAAAGTCAATGTTCGTTCGTCCCGATTCCTTTGGAAAGACAAATTCTTGCCACCCTTTAATGAGTGTTATTGATGATTCGAAATATTTATTATTCATCTTTCCAAAATTATTGAATAACCCCAGACTCAAGCTTGCATTGAATCCTTTAACACCGATATCTTCCACTCTTAGGTTCTTAGTCTTAGTATCGGCTGCATTTCCGGCACTAAAAAAATCAGCTCCCAATGCCATAAAGCCATGTTTGGATAACGCATAATTACCATTTGCTCCACCTCCAAATCCTTTGTTATCTACAAATACATTCGCTGACACATTCCCCTCTTCCGCATTTTTGAAATATCCGGGATTTATAGCACCGATACGTGTGGTTGAAACGCTACAACTACTAATAAAAATGGCAAGAATGCCCAAAATGATTAAAAATGTCAATTGATTTTTCATTTGATGTGATTTAAACTTTATAAAATAGATTTATTACTTTACTGGATTCAACTTTACTATAAAATTTATTTTTTAATGATTAGGTTGATTTTAACGTAGAAACAAACTTACTATTAATGGCATGTTTCAAGAGTTAATCATGCAAAATACTGTGTTTGTAATTCCTTTATATCAAAGGTAATTTAAGATGTTTGAAAATTATTGTTAATCTTATTTATTTCCTTCAATTTACGGAATGTTTAACGTTTGGTGTTCTGACAAGTTGTTTTTCTTTGGTTTCAGGTGAACTTTCCAAAATTGGTATTCAATGGTTTTCCACAATCTTGATTGTTATACCAAAGAGATATTTATAATAGACCGAAATTTAGACATATTCCTGAAAAGTCGGGATTTCTTTAAACCCGAATTCATATTAGAGGTACAATAGTTTCTTTAAGAAATATGAAGCTAACTTTTAGCTAGGAGCATTCAAAATAGTTATGAAATAATCAATTTGCATAATACTGATATTCAACTTGTTGTGATTTAGTTAGATGTAATTCATATTAAAGGTACAATAGTTTCTTTAAGAAATATTAAGCTAACTTTTAGCTTGGTGCATTCAAAATAGTTAGGAAATAATCAATTTCCATAATACTGATATTCAACTTGTTGCGGTTTAGTTAGATGTAATTCAGCAGTAAAGGTTTTGTAAAACCGTATAGTGCTGATTATGAGGGTTAATCCCGATGTACGAATCGTTTCAATGGTTTCTGTAAACCATTGATTACGAGTCGTAAATCGATTCCGCAATTGTCTAATGCGGAATTTGGGTTAAATTCAAAATGCTCCCTATTGCTATCAGGATGATAGTCGTTAAGGCCAATGTAATTGGTCTATTACGGATATCCTTTCGGTATTACATCTTAATAATAGAAAAGTCGGTTCTTCCAAAATTGTAGTGTACACCTAAGCTAAAGTTGACTCGAGGTGTATCCGCAGAATCTGAGCTTAATCCGGCAATATGATTTGTTCCCAACGACCACAAAATGCTAAATTTTATGGGACCTCGGCCAAATCGACTTCCAAAAAAAACATTAAAATTTAAATTGCCATCATCGGATACATACTCGTCAGGTATGAATGAACTTATGTGGGGTTCCTTAAAATCAGAAAAAGTGAGAATCAAATTTAAGCCACCTAAAAAGCCAATATTCTTTTTATTTATTCCCCAACCAATTAAACCGGATAATGCACTGGGTGAGTATGCTATATTGTTAAGCCCGGAGGAGCCCTGATAGATAAAGTTTTGCCATCCTTTAGTTATGGTAAATGACGATTCGAAATATCCGGTACGCTTTACCCCAATGCTTTTAAATCCTCCCATCGTGAAGCGACCATTGAAGCCTTTGATGCCGACATCGCCCGCTCCGAGATCATAATAATCTGTTTCAGGATTAAAATAATCGACTCCACAGCCAATAAATATATTATCAGACATGGCATAATTGAAATGGCCCCCAAAACCAGATCCAAAATTATCAACAAAAACTTTCCCTGATACATTGCCTTCTCCACGATTATTGAAATATCCCGGATCAAGCGCTCCAATACGCGTGGTTGAAACGCTACAACTACTAATAAAAATGGCAAGAATGCCCAAAATGATTAAACATGTCAATTGATTTTTCATTTGATGTGATTTAAACTTTATAAAATAGATTTATTACTTTACTGGATTCAACTTTACTATAAAATTTATTTTTTAATGATTAGGTTGATTTTAACATAGAAACAAACTTACTATTAATGGCATGTTTCAAGAGTTAATCATGCAAAATGCTGTGTTTGTAATTCCTTCATATCAAAGGTAATTTAAGATGTTTGAAAATTATTGTTAATCTTATTTATTTCCTTCAATTTAAGAAATATTTAACGTGTGGTGTTTTGACAAGTTGTTTTTTTTTTGGTTTCAGGTTAACTTTCCAAAATTGGTATTCAATGGTTTTCCACAATCGTGATTGTTAATCCCGAATTCACAATATTGGCACAGTATTGTCTTTACGACAAATATTGGATAAACTGAAAAGCCTTTTTGTAGTAAAATATTGTTGTATAAAAATTAAATTTATTTTAATAATATTTTGTAAATTAAAATATTTGCATTTCTTTATCTTTGCCAACTAAAAAAATAAAGATGAATAAATTTTATTGGAGGTTGCATCGATTCCAGCTGCTGTGTTTTCTGGTTGTAAGCATGTCAGTTTACTTGCAGGGACAAACTAAAGTCCACGTTACTTCACTTGATAATTCGGTGATTACATACCCTGTTAAATCAGAAGGAAAAGTTTGGTTTGACAATGGAAGCATGTGGATATTAGAGGACAATGCGACTAATGCTATATCAATTGCCATTTCGTCCATTCGCAAGGTTACTTTGGAAGAAGGTACAACCAATGGTCAACACAAAATATTTACTGATAATAATGTCTATATTTTTCCGAACCCGGCAAACACCCACTTTGACCTGAAAGCAGAAGGACAATCCAATGTGGATATCCGGATTTTTGACACAAAAGGGATTTTGTTGGTCAATGGAATATATGAGGACGGGAGTAGAATAGACATTTCTTGTTTAGAAAAAGGCACCTATGTTGTTGTTGCTAATTCACAATCTTTTAAATTGATTAAATTATGAGCAGTATAAGGATTTTTATATCTACGATTATTGTCCTTGTCGCCGGCAATATATACGCACAGGAAATATTGCGGATTCACAAAAATACCAATATTACTTTTCAACAAAGTGTAGAAAATATTGATAGTTTAAAGTTGAATGGCAGCAATTCTTCTTTTTATCAAAATTCGGATATCTTGGAATTGCCTATATCGTCAATCGATAGCATTACTTTTATACGAGCAGACGAATCCGAAATATATATCATCTATAATGAGTCAAAAACCACCATAATAAATCCCTATTCCAATGCCGGAGTAACGATAACTGACAGCTCCGGTTATGTAACAGTCGTTTCGACCTTTCCAAATGATGGTCTGAGGTACAATATCCTGGGTACAACAAGTAGCGGTTCATTAAAATTGACAAGTATGCGGTCGGCGTTTTTAATTTTGAATTATGCCAATGTGACCAATCCTATTGGGCCTGCTTTCGCATTATTCAATGACTCGCCTATAAGTTTGTTTTTATCTGCAGGAACGGTTAATACATTAAGTGATGGTTCTCCATCTGCTTCCAGTGGTGCTCTGTACGCATCTGGCGATATCAATATTATAGGAGCGGGTGCTCTTAACGTCAATGGTTATGCAAAGCATGCTTTTGCTGTAGATGGAATCTTACAGGTTGAGTCTGGAATAGTAAACATTGCCCAATCTTCCAGTGATGGTATTCATGCAAATGCATATATTCAGAATGGTGGAGACATAACCATCACACCCACAGGGGATGGAATTGATGCTTCCAATTCAGTTGAATTAAATGGTGGTAACCTTACGATCAGTGTTTCTACAAATGACGCTAAAGGTATAAAAGGGAAGTCGGTATTTATCAGAGGCGGTATTCAAGATATCACCGCCGCAGGGGATGAATCCAAGGCTATTAAGTCTAGTGGAAATACAGAAATAGAAGGAGGGCGTACAACCATCAAAGCTACGGGAACTGTCGTGATAGAGGCTTCCGGTAGTGGATTTGATCCATCTTATTGTACGGGAATCAAAAGTGATGCGGATGTTATTATCAAGGGTGGCATTCTTTCTGTCGAATGTCCGACGTCTAACCATGGCGGCAAGGGCATTTCAGCAGATGGTAACATCTTGATTCAGAAAGGCAATATCGATATTACAACCAAGGGTGATGGCGACAAATACACCAATGAGTCGGGCTCTCCGGACAGTTATGCAGCATCCTGTATTACTGCCGATGGCAACATAACCATATTGGCAGGACAAATAACGTGCTCAAGCAGTGGAACAGGCGGCAAGGGTATTTCAGCAGATGGTACGCTTTCGATTGGAGTGGCAGGAATCGCTGACGATTCTTTAAATATTTCGGTTACGACGTCCGGATCAAGATTTTTGGTGTCAGGTTCCGGTCAGAATGCGGATTATGCCAACCCGAAGGCCATTAAGGCTGAAGGCGATGTGACTATCAATAGTGGCATCATCATAGTCAATTGCACCCAAAATGCAGATGGTGGTGAAGGAATTGAAAGCAAGTCAAATATGTATATCAAAGGTGGGCAAATAACCGCCACAACCCATGACGACTGTATTAATGCCAAACTGCATATTGAAGTCTCAGGAGGAATTCACTCCTTGCACGCACGTGGCAATGACGGTATGGACTCCAACGGTACGCTTACTATATCAGGAGGTATGGTTATTTCAAAGGGTGCGGGTGGATTTGAAGAAGGCTTTGATTGTGATAACAATACTTTTAAAATATTAGGAGGCGTAATGGTTGGAAGCGGTGGCAACACAAGTAATCCTACCGCTAATGTGTCCACACAAAATTCATTGAAATTGTCTATCAAACAGAATACCAACATTTGTATAAAAGATGCAAACAATCAAATAGTCTTGATATATGCCCTTCCTACCTTGCCTACAGGCGGAAGTAATAGCAAGATTATAATGTTGTTTAGCGACCCCGCCTTTGTCAATGGTACTTATACTATTCAATATGGTGGAACTATTTCGGGGGGAACAAGCTTCAACGGATATTACAGCAATGCTACTTATTCTGGTGGAACAAGCCAGACATTTACCGTCAACTCGAGATACACTCAACTAAACTTGTAGTGATGAGGAAATATGCGAAGGTGTAAAAGCTTATTTTCGTAGAGTATTGGATTTATACTTATATTACACTCCGAATAGTAATGTATTATTACTTTCAATGAACGGATTTTAACTCTAATCAACATTATGTAATGCTGTGTACGGGGGACGTCCCGATGTATGAGTCGTTTCAATGGTATTTGTAAACCATTGATTACGAGTCGTACATCGATTCCCCATTTATTTAATGCAGAATGAGGATTTAAAAGAAAATATAAAGTAGAATAAAATGCCGCTTGAAATAGAACGAAAATTTTTAGTTGATAAAGAAAAATGGAATGCCTTGTCAAAGCCGGATGGCGTGCCTTTTAGACAAAGCTATATGTTGCGTAATGAAGATAAAGCCATCCGCATCAGATTGACACCAACGCATGGATTTCTAACCATAAAGGGTAATAATAAGGGTGCCACAAGGGATGAATTTGAATATGAAATTCCGTTGAATGACGCCCGACAGTTAATGGAGAATTATTGTGAGGGTGAAGTTGCTAAGTTAAGATATTTTATTGAATATGAGGGTAAGATGTGGGAAGTTGATGTTTTTTCAGGAAAGAATGAAGGGTTGATTGTCGCTGAAATAGAACTGAAGGATGAATCAGAGACCTTTATTAAGCCGGACTGGATAGCCGATGAGGTAACTTATGATGTACGATACTTAAATTCCAATCTTAGTTTGACGCCATACATGGAATGGTAAGTTTGATGGACATTTTAATAATAATTTTACAACTACAAAAATGAAGATTTTACATACAGCAGATTGGCATTTGGGTAAAAGGCTTGATTCTTTTTCAAGGATAGAAGAGCAGGTGCAGGTGATGGATGAGATATGTCAAATTGCAGAACGAGAGCATGTAGATTTGGTCATTGTTGCAGGCGATTTGTTTGATGCTTTTCATCCATCCATTGAGGCGATAGAATTGTTATACAAAACCCTAAAGAAATTAACCGCAGATGGAAGTAGGCCGGTTGTTGCTATCGCCGGTAATCATGACTCTACCGGACTTATTGATGCTCCTGATCCATTGGCAAGAGAATGTGGTATCATCATGATAGGTTCGCCACTCCATAGTGTTCCGGAAATGATACACACAGATTTTAGTATCACAAAGTCTGAACCCGGTTTCTTTGAGTTGAAGATGAAACATTTGGATTATCCAATTCGATTGTTGCATACACCTTATGCCAATGAAACCAGATTACATGCGTATTTCGACAATGATAAAACGGTGATGCTCAATCAGTTGATGTCCGATAGCTGGAACAGTCTGGCGAAAAAATATTGTGATTCTAAAGGTGTTAATATACTTACGGCTCATTTATTTGTTGTCGGTAAAGATGGTGTTATTCCCGATGAGCCGGAAAGTGAGAAACCAATTAGAATTGGCAATGCTGACATGATTTATGCAAAAAATATACCCAATCAAATTCAATATACAGCTCTTGGCCATCTTCACGCATTTCAAAATGTAGGAACGGAAGAACGCCCCGTCATTTATTCTTCTTCTCCCTTGTCATACAGCTTTTCCGAGGCTGGACAAAAGAAATATGCCGTCATCATTGATGTCGAACCGGATCAATCGGCAAAGTATGTTAAAGTGGAATTGAGGAAAGGCAGGAAACTGTATCGTAAGACATTTGATGATATTGAAATAGCGATACAATGGCTTGAGCAACACCCGGACGCCTTATTAGAGCTTACGATTGTTAGCGATACCTTTCTGTCCGCTGAAGACAGACAAAGGCTCATAAAAGCGCACGACGGCATCATTCATATAATCCCAAGTATTAAGAATCTTCCTATGAATAATGATAAAGTGACAAATATCAACCTCAATCAAGATATAAAAATGCTTTTTCGCGATTATTTTATGTCGAAAAATATGAATCAGGAACCCGGAGATGAAATTATGTTATTGTTTGACGAAATATTACAAAATTCATGATTCCCGTATTTCTGACTATTGAAGGGCTTTATTCTTATCAAAAGAAACAAGTGGTTGACTTTGCCCGATTGACGGAAGCCGGCCTATTCGGTATATTTGGCACCGTAGGCTCCGGAAAGTCTTCTATCCTTGAAGCCATTTCTTATGTCTTATACGACCGCATTGAGCGACTCTGTAAAGCCGATAAGCGAAGCTACAACATGATGAATCTCCGCTCAGACAGGATGTATATTGAATTTGATTTTTACAACTCAGATAACAAATTATATCGAGTAACAAAGGAAGTAAAGCGCAATTCCAAAAGATTTGACGACGTTAAAACTCCTGTTACAGTGTTTTATGAAAAAGTAGATCAGGTATGGATGGCTCTGGAACACACGGATGCCGAAAAGATCATTGGTTTGACATACGAAAACTTCAAGCGTACCATCATTATTCCGCAAGGTCAATTTAAAGAATTTTTAGAGTTAGGTGCCAAGGATAGGACTCAGATGATGATGGAGATATTCGACCTGCATCGATTTGATTTGCAAGATACGACTTCGTCCATTATGAGTAAAAATCGCACGGATAAAGACCAACTTTTAGGAAAACTATCCGCTTTTGAAGAAGTTTCCGAATCAGTATTAATCACACTCAAAGAGCAATTAAGCCTTTCAGAAAATGAGTTGAAGCAACATATTGAATTGCATCAAAAGATTAACACTGAATATCAACAGTTTCTTCAATCCCTCAATGAATGGGAGATTTTACAGGTAAATACTGCCCTTTTCAATCAGCTGAAAGTCCAAAAACCAGCAATGGATGAGAAGAAAGAACGTATTGACACCTTTGAAAAGGCTTATAATACCTTCTATCACTTGTTTAAAAATGAAGCAGAACTCACTATTTACTGTACTAAAAAACGGGATGAAAAAGAGAAATTACAACGAGATTTGAATCAGATTATTCAAAAACTCGAGGCTTCCAACGAATCGTTGAATACATTACAAAAACCGTATGATCAACTAGAAAATGATAGAATTAAGGTGGCTAACCTTGAAGGAATCATTGAAATTAATAAGCTGAACGAGGAAAGGGAAAGGTTGTTGGCAAGATTGAAGAAAGGTAGGGAAGTGATAAGTGAAGAAGAGGCCAAAAAGAAAGCTGTGGAAGATATGGTCAGTTCGACTCAGGATTCACTGCATGATTTAAAAAGCCAAAAAATTGATACTGCTTTGCTGTTGTCAGTGGATAAATGGTATAATGACAGAAAAAATTTAGTCGATAGAAAGGCCGATATCACAAAGGCTTTGACGGATATTGAAAAGAAAATCGCGGATAATCTGGAAAGCCTACATCGCCAGAATATGGCTCCGGAAACGTTTATTACAGACTATAATAAACAGATCGAAAGTATCGAACAGCAAAAAAATTACCTTCAATCTATGCTGATGCACCTTCAGGCCGAGTTGAAATTGTCAGAATATGCGGAAGCTTTAGAGGACGGAAAACCTTGTCCCTTGTGCGGTTCTATTCATCATCCCAATATTCGGGAAGAAAAAGAAGTGGCGCTGGAAGTAGAAGACATCAACTTAAAATTGTCCAATCTTAATGCTGACACCAAACTACTCACTCAACAAAAGAATACCTTTGATGACAGTATTAAGAATAATCAACTATGGATAACTCAAAGGGATGAGATGTCGGAACACATGAATTCAGTGCAACAACAAGAAAAATACTTGCAGGATTCCTTCGTTTGGCAAGAGTTTGAATCAGATAATCCCGACAAATTTAATCTACTGAAAAACCAATCTGTCGCCTTAGAAAATGAGGTTAAAGGCAAAGAAGAAAAACTGGCTTTATATCGTAAACAAGTAGAAATTCATCAAGAAAACATATTCAAATATCAAGAAGGATTAAAAGCATTTGATACTTCTGCAATTCAGCATGAAGCATCCATTCAAGAGAAAAAATCTCAGTTGAAATCTGTTCAATATGAAGATTATGCACAGAATGACTATCATGAAATTCAAGCTTTGTGTACCCAACTTATTGAGCATATAAAACAAGTCGAAACAAATTACAAAAGGCTTGAAAAAGAAATTATCGAGTTGAGTAACCAAAAGGCTTCCGCCCAGTCTGCTTTTTCGGGGATGAAGCAGCAATTGGACGAATGGGAGGATAAGCTTGAAGCCGTGCAGCAAGAAATAAAAAGTAAGCTTGCTCCCACAACCTATGCTTCCATAGATTCGGTAAAGAATATTTTGGCACAACCAATTAATGTAAATGAGGAGCGGAAGCGCATAGAAGACTTTGTAATCGAGTATAAAACAACAGAAGCAAAGATCAAAGAATCAGAATTTAAATTGCAAGGCATACAGATTGATAGTCGGTTAAAAGAAGAGAAGGAATTGGCGTATAAAGCCTCTGAAACACGACTTTCTGAGTCAACAGCAAAGGTGGCACAGCAAAAAGTAGAGGTGGAACGACTGACAAAAAGGATGAATGAAAAAAATGAATTGCAAATTAAGTTGGATGTTCTTCTACAGAGGGAAGAAAACCTGAAGACGATATTCAATTTGATGAAGGGAAGCGGCTTTGTACAATATATCTCAACCATTTATCTGAGACAGTTGTGCGACCATGCCAATGTGCGATTCCATCGGATGACCCGCAATCAGTTGAGTTTGCAGTTGAATGAAAATAATGATTTTGAAGTGATTGATTATCTGAATGAAGGTCGAAGCCGAAGTGTCAAAACCTTGTCAGGCGGACAATCCTTCCAGGTGTCGTTGAGCCTGGCACTTGCTTTGGCAGAGAGCGTACAACGTCACAGCAAGTCAAATCAAAACTTTTTCTTCATCGACGAAGGATTTGGGACACAGGATATAGAATCCGTCAATATTGTATTTGATACACTGAATCGACTCCATAAAGAAAACCGCATTGTCGGCATCATATCTCATGTGGAAGAGTTAAAAGACAGAATTCCAATAGCCTTGCAGGTAAATAGAGATGAAGAGCATGGAAGTATTATTACAATAGAAAAATAAGTGAATGGCACTGCAGGAGAGAATAAAAGAAAGTAAAAAGGATATATAAATTGGGAAAATGAAGACACAATCAATTTTTAATTTATACACGCAGTATGTCCTAATTATAGGATTATTGATTGTTTTTAATACAATTCAAGGAGGTGCGCAGGTAAAGTATTCCGTTAAATCAGAAGTCGGATATTTGAAATATCGGTTTCATACGGTAAGAGTTGATCCGGGACCTAATTGGAAGGGTTATAATTTGGACAAGAAGGATGGCATTGATATCAGCTTGGTAAATGGTGTAGAATTCAATCAAAAATTGTCAGTAGGAATCGGAGCAAGATACTATAATTTCGAAGGTGTGAATGGACTTGCATTGTATTCAGACTTTGAGTATTTGCCCTTAAGATCGAGGTTAACACCTTTAATCAATTTGCAGGTTGGATATTGCCATCTATGGAATCAATACCAAAATGGAACGGGAACAGGACTGGGAGAATTGAATGTAGGATTATATTTTCGGTTGACCGATAAAGCCGGATTTTACGCCAAATCGGGTTTTTTATTGACCCAACAATCCTTATTAATCCCCATCAAAGGTGGCATTAAGCTTTCATTCTAAGTGTAAAGACACTTTTCGGTTTTTCAACCCAAATTCTAACTTTAGAACTCAAGGAGGGTCTCGCTATCATTTATCTTCAACCCGAATTCAGCAGTAAAGGTTTTGTAAAACCGTATAGTGCTGATTATGAGGGTTAATCCCGATGTACGACTCGTTTCAATGGTTTCAGTAAACCATTGAAACGAGTCGTAAATCGATTCCGCATTGTCTAATGCGGAATTTTGGGTTCAACCATAGTCCACAAAGCCCCATTTTTAGTTGAATATTTTGATAACAAGCCTTTTGTGGTGAGCTCATCCAACTGTTGTTCACTTTCTGAGCGGGGAATATTTGTAAGTACCGAAAATTCTTTGGCAGTCAATGAATTGAATTTGGAAAATAGAAATTGCCATGATGTGTCGTAGTTTGATTTAGTCGCAGTGGGAAGCAGTGTTAGCAGTGCATTTTCAAAGACATGGAAAGGCTTTGTTCCATACACCATTTGCTGTCGCCCTGAAGCGTCTGTAAAAAAAATTGTTGGAAAGCCTCTGACGCCCATCTCTTTTCCTAAACGTAAATCTTCTTCAAAGCTTTTCTTGGCGATACCTTCATATAATGCTTTCAATTGTAAAGGGTCAAAGCCAGTGTTTATGGCAGCTAATTCTAAATTATCCCATTTGGTTATATTCTTTTTTTGAAGGAAGACCATTTCTCTAATTTTCCTTAAAAAAAATATAGCTTTGTCCTCATCCATCAATTGTGCTGCTTTGAACGCTATTGAAGGAGGATATGATGAATCCAAAGGGTCTTCCAGCCAAATATCGCCATCTATGGGCATGTCATAATGTACACTTACCTCATCCCAATGGTGTGCCACGTCTGAGGGCTTGCTTATACCGCCACTATTGTAGTTCCAATCAGGTAACAGCCCGCCCATTCTATATTCTACTTCTATATATGCGCCATATTCTAGCTTCAATTTTCGCAATTGAGGCTCAATACCCCAGCAAGAGGAACAGATAGGGTCTGTAAAGTAAATAATTTTGATGGGTTTGACAACTGCTTTCACTTCGGTTGAATTGCTTGAAATAGGCTGTGTGCCCGGAACTTCGCAAATGCCGGAATCCGGGTTGCATAGCAATGGATTGTTGTTATTCATTGAATGAGTTGTTTGTGCGGGACAAAGAGTTGTCCCTGCAAGAAGAATAAAAGCTATCAGGGCATAGTGCCATCTTTTCATTAAGGTCGATTGTACTAGACTCCTATGTGAGGCTCTAAGGTATTGATATTTTATTTGGTTCATAACGATATGTAACCGAATCATATTTTTATAAAACAACAATAAATAAAACGTATAAAATTAAATTTTGTCGCCTCTATTTATATGCTTGGTTGTGGACTGAAGTAATGACTCGCCCGCTAGGATCCTGCATTTTTTTGAATGCTTCATCCCATTCAAGAGCAATGGCGGTACTGCAGGCGACAGACGGTTCGGATGGAACACAAGCTGCTTCCTGATCACCCGGAAAATGTTCGGCAAAAAGAGACCGATAGTAATATTCTTCCTTTGTCTTTGGTGTATTAATAGGAAAGCGGAAAGAAGCATTCTTCAGTTGTTCGTCAGAAACTTTTTCAGAAGTGACCATTTTAAGGGTATCTATCCAGCCATATCCGACACCATCCGAAAATTGTTCTTTTTGTCTCCAGGCGATTTCATCCGGAAGGTAATCTTCAAAGGCTTTTCGAAGGATATATTTTTCGATTTTGCCATTGCCGGACATTTTGTCTTTGGGATTGAGACGCATGGCGATATCCATAAATTCTTTGTCTAAAAATGGCACTCTGCCTTCTACTCCCCATGCTGCAAGAGATTTGTTGGCTCTGAGGCAGTCATAGAGATGCAGTTTGCCAACTTTTCTTACGGTCTCTTCGTGAAAAGCCTTAGCATCGGGTGCTTTGTGAAAATAAAGATAGCCGCCAAAGATCTCGTCTGAGCCTTCACCGGATAGTACCATTTTGATACCCATAGACTTGATTACTCTGGCTAAGAGATACATGGGTGTGCTGGCTCGTATCGTGGTAACATCGTATGTTTCGGTATGATAGACGACATCTGACAAGGCGTCTAACCCTTCCTGGATGGTAAAATATACTTCGTGATGTACAGTGCCTATATGATCTGCGGCTTTTTGTGCGGCTGCCAAATCCGGAGATCCTTTCAAGCCGATGGCAAAGCTGTGTAACTGCGGCCACCAGGCATCTTTTAAACCACCGGATTCGATTCGTCGAGCAGCATATTTTTTTGCAATTGCGCTTACTATACTTGAGTCGAGGCCACCGGATAGCAATACACCATAAGGGACATCCGACATCAACTGCCTGTTGACCGCTTCTTCAAAGGCAACTTTGACTTTTTGAATATCTGTTGTGTTATCTTTAACATTGTCATAATCAACCCACTCTCTCTTATACCAAGGCTTTATCTGCCCATCCACAGAGTGTAAATAATGTCCCGGAGGAAAAACTTCAATTTTATTGCAAACTCCGCTCAAAGCCTTCATTTCAGAAGCAACATAGAAGTTGCCGTATTGATCCCATCCGATATATAATGGAATGATGCCCATGTGATCCCTTGCAATCAGATAGGTGTTTTTTTCATGATCATAGAGAGCAAAAGCAAAGATTCCATTTAGCTTGTCGATAAAGTTGACGCCGTGTTCTTGATATAGCGCTATGATAACCTCACAATCAGACTGTGTTTGAAAGGTATATGGCTTATTGAGCTCTTTTTTGAGTTGTCGGTGATTGTATATTTCGCCATTTACCGCCAAAGCTAAAGTTCCGTCAGTACTAAATAGTGGTTGCTTGCCGGAGGTAGGATCGACGATAGAAAGTCTTTCATGAACCAAGATAGCGTCTTTACAAGTAAAGATTCCCGACCAGTCAGGGCCTCTGTGGCGTTGTTTTTTGGACATGTTTAATGCCTGTGGACGAAGTGTTTCAACGTCTTGTTGTAAGTTGAAGATTCCAAGAATTCCGCACATGATTTTTAAATTTAAGGCGCAAAATTAGTTATAATTTATTAAGGAACAAGAAATAATACCGAAAGGTGTGTATAACACATTTCCCTTTCATTTTTAATTCCACTCAAAATCTGACTCTTTAATTGATATTTAAACTCTTTGGAAGGAATGACTTCATTATTTGGTTCTCTCTCTTCAAGGGAGATAGAGGGGTGAAATAATGAAGTCATTAGTGAAATTTGTTATACACACACCGAAAGGATATCCGTAATAGACCAATTGTAGTGGTCAAAACGGCTATCACATCGGTATTAAATCTAAAATATCAAAATAGAAAATTTTATTATTTAGAAATATATTACTCTAAAATTTTGGAGAAGCCACTCGCATGGCGTATATTTAACCTGAATTACTCTTAAAGGCAAAATGTTATCTATAAGAAGCAAAAAGCTAACAATGAATAGTATCAAAAGGCTAAAGTTGCATACTATTGATATTCAGCTATATGTGTCTTAGTTAGATGTAATTCAGTAGTTATGGTTTTCCAAAACTGAAGAGTTCCGATTATAAGGGTCATCCCGGTGTACGGCTCGTTTCAATGTTTTATTTAAACCATTGGTTACTAGTCGTAAATAGATTCCCCATTTTTTATGCGGAAATTGGGTTTAAATGTTCATTAAAATTTATAATATGCAGATTTCTAAACTTTTGTTCTGGCTCATAACCATATTATGGTTTTTGGCTGGCACATTTTGGTATCGAAGTTGCAGTCCCTGTCATAATTGTGGAAGCAATGGCACGGAGACTACAGCCATTGAAAGCTCGGCGGCTTTGCCCGGCTTTACTATTAGCGATGGAAATTGGTCGGCTCAGACACCATCCAATATCCGATTTGGCCTTTCTTCTGATGTTCCTGTTATGGATGGTCAATATTCCATCCTCATGGATAGTATTGTCGCATACGCATTGAGGAACCCGAACAAAGGTATCGACATTACAGGATTCTTCAGTCCAACTGAAAAGTCGGCGAGTGGATCATCTGATTTGGGCTTAGCTCGTGCTGAAGCGTTAAAATCATTTTTTGTTTCGAAAGGTATTGATGCTAGCCGACTACAAGTCAAGGGTCAATCATCTGACCAACTCACATTCAGTCCACAAGATACTTTGGTTGGAGGAATAGGATATCAGTTTTTTGATATAGCACAACCTGCGCCGGTGGTAGAAAAGGAAACCTTGTTTGAGCCGCGAACCATATACTTTAATACCGGACATGCTGACTTTCCGACAGGCAATGAGTGGGATGCCTACATCAGAGGTGTCATAGACTACCTTGCCGCAAATCCGAATAAAAAACTAAGCGTTGTTGGTTATGCCGATAATGTAGGACAAGTGGAAAAAAATCAAATCTTATCTGAAAATCGGGCATCCTCCGTCAAAGATCAATTGATATCCAAAGGTATCGATGGTTCTAAGATAGTAAGTTCAGGCATGGGCGTAAAAGACCCCGTAGCAGACAACAATACGTCTGACGGAAGGGCAAAAAACCGCAGAGTCACCATTCAATTACAATAATCTATAAAAAATATTATCATGAAAATATTAAGTATATTTTTATCTATCGACTTGATGTGCTGGCTACCCATGTTGTTGTGGCTCTTAGGTGCATTTTTATTGGGCTGGCTTTTTCGGAAATTATTCTGTGAAAAGCCCAAACTACAAGCTGCTGCAGATGAAAAAAATGCCCTTCAACTTGATTACAATGCATATAAGGATTCATCACAGGCAAAATATCTTCAATTGCAAGGCGAATACGATGCATCTAAATTACAAGCTGCAAAGCTTGCACCTGCATTGGCAAAAATTGAAGAGTTGGAAGCCGCTCTTGTCGCCGCAAATAATAAAAAGCAAGATTTCGCTGGTACAGCAGCTGTCAAGGATTACAAGGCAATCAGCGCATTTTTCGGAAGTAAAATAGTGGCTGATGACCTTAAATTAGTAGAAGGCATAGGCCCAAAAATAGAACAACTATTCCACGCGGCGGGATTAAAAACATGGGATTCTGTAGCAAAAAGCACACCAGAACAATTGAAAGCCATATTAGATGCTGCAGGAGATCATTACAAAATGCATGACCCGGGCACATGGCCGGCACAATGCGCTATGATGGTCAATGATGAATGGGCTGCATTGAAAAAATGGCAGGATGAACTGATGGGTGGCAAAGAATAAAAGCTGCTTACAATAGAAGTCATCTAATCATCTGTAAGAATTTTCTCTTAAAAGGTTCAATTCTTACAGATGATTTTTTTTGTTCAAATTATAACTGCAATGCAAATGTTATACCAAATTGATTTATAAATCAGTCCAACATTTTTTGGTATTAATTTTTGTGAATTGTAGTTTGATAGATAAGGGCGATCAAGGAACAGAGCTCTGCAATCTTCGTAGCAAAATGTATAGCAGGGTCAGTGAGGGGCGTTAGTCCTGTAATCTAAAAACAAATTGAATGTACAATTACGTAAAAGTATTTGCCATGATTAATTTATGTCAGGGCTAATGCCCCTTTGTTAATGCCTTTATTTTTATTCTACGAAGATTTAAAGGCTAACGCCCCTTCTTCTTTCCTCATTTTTCATTCTTCTGTTTCTTTGACCATTGCAAACAAACATCTTTTATGCCACTTTGATAATTTTAATTTCGTAAATATAGTCCTTAAAAATAACGAAAATATGAAAACGCCAACTTCCTATCCGGATACGATATACAAGTTGGTATCCTCATCAGGTATGTAATAGATATCCCCATCACACATGAATACCCTATCGCAAATTTATTAAACCCGAATTCATATTAAAGGTACAATATTGCCTTTAAGAAATATATTGCTAACTGTTAGTTGTGTTGATATTCAAATAGTCTCGATTTAATATATTTCCAAATGTATGATAATCAACTTGTTGTGATTTAGTTAGATGTAATTCAGCAGTATAGGTTTTGAGAAACCGTATAGTGCTGATTATGAGGGGCGTCCCGATGTACGAATCGCTACAATGGTTTCTGTCAACCATTGATTACGAGTCGTAAATCGATTCCGTATTTGTCTAATGCGGAATTTGGGTTGAAGAAATATAATCGTACGATAGTTACACGTATAAAATTATATATAAACACCACGTATTAAAACTATATTTGTAATTTTGCAACAAAAAGAAAGGTTGTGAATACAAAATTAACATTAACCATAGAGAGATCTATTATCGAAAAAGCGAAAAAATACGCTCGAAGAAAAGAACGAAGTCTTTCTGATTTAATCGAAAATTATCTAATTGCTTTGACGGCAGAGGAAAACATACCAGATCCTGATGATGAATTATCTCCGGCTTTAAAATCATTGAAAGGTTCCTTCAAAGTACCAAAGAAATTTGATTATAAAAAAGAATTGTCTGCCCGGCTAACTGAAAAATATTTATAATGAATAAGGTTTTCATTGATACAGATGTAATTCTTGATTTTTTATTTGACAGAAAACCTTTTTCTAAGGATTCCGCAGAAATTTTAAGTTTATGTGAAAACAAACAGATTCAAGGATTTGTAACAGCCATAATGTTGAGTAATATTTATTATTTATTAAGAAAGGCAGCTAAACACGAAAAAGTAATAGAAAGTTTGAAGATACTAATGAATATCCTTGATGTTGTGGCTACTAATAGGGCCAATGTTTTAGATGCATTGAATTCTGATTTTAAAGATTTTGAAGATGCTTTACAGAATTATACTGCGCAAAGCAATAAAGAAATAAAAATAATCATAACGAGGAATATTAGAGATTACAAATCAAGTAAGTTATCAGTCATGCCACCTGATATTTATTTAAAAACTTTCAAATAGTCACTGGCAATAATTATGGACTATACTTCTCATCACTATATAATAATATCATGTATTTCCCAGATTTTAATTACAGAAATCTAAATGGTTGTTTGTCAGATGCTTGGCATAGAGTACTATGTCATATCAGCACATCAGGTGTATCCCTTGCCGGCATCGTTGATGCGGCATAAAAGATAGGACTGCGATGACTCGCTGTTAAGATCAATTTTCATAGTTCAGATACCAGACCGGGTCTTATCGACTTTCCTCTCCCCTGTATCGCCCACTGGCACCAGAATCATTTTGTCGTCATCTATAAGATCAGTAGGGATAAAGTGTATATAGCCGATCCAGGCCATGGCAAAATCAGACTAAGCAGGAGTGACTTCTTCAAAAACTGGCTCAGTGACGGCGAGCAGGGCATCGTACTGGGGCTGGAGTCCATGCCCGACTGGGAGCAGGATGCAATAACTTAGGCAAACCACGTCCTATGAATATGATTCCATATATACTAAAATGACTTGGAATTGACCATTTAATATTCTTGTCCAATTCAGGGGTGCAGGGGTAAAACAAGGGTATTAAATGGTCAATTCATTTACTGATTGGTATAAGTGGGTAATGGATTAAAATAAGAAAGAAACTAAACTTCTATAAGAATGTCTGTTGGTATGTTCAAATACTTACTAATCTGCCTAATCATAGACAGGCTCATAGACCTTTTTCTACTCAACACCTCCGACACTCTACTTTCACTACCAAAATAAGGCGCCACATCTTTTTGGTTTAGATTTAATTGGTTCATCCTTTCTTTTATTGCTGTGATTGGATCTGGTCGTGGAATAGGATAGTGCTTTTTTTCATATGCACAGGCCAATATAGATATGGCTTCTAAGATATCCAATGCCCTCTTACGTTCTTTGGGATTTTCGATCTGATCGGCGTCTATTAAGCTGTCAATAATCTCTCCTGCTCTTTTATATTCTTCCTCATTGGTAATTGGGCGAATTTCTATTTTGTTGATATTCAGATTGTTCATAAAAATAAAAATTATAGCTTGTTAATATCTTTTAATTTATCATATTCTTTGTGTGTTCCTATAAACCGGACAAAAGCAAATTTCCTTTCATACACAAATTTCACAATCAGCCTATACTTGTTGTTTGCGATATTAAAGACAATACGATTATTGCCGATGGTATCTGCGTTTTTAAAGAAAGCCAACACATCATTAGGTAATACAAAATCGATACCTTCCACTGTACTATACCAAAATTCCAGACTACTTCTCGCATCCAGATATTTTTCCCAAAATTCTCTCAATGTACCTCTTGAAAATATTCGCTAAAGATAACATATCAAAGATATAAAAAATTACCAATATGGTAAGTATTTTTTAGGAAGATATTTGAACTAATAAGAAATGCAATGCCAAATTGGTTTATAAATCAGTCCAACATTTTTTGGTATAAATTTTTGTGAATTGTAATTTGATAGATAAGGGCGTGCAAGGAGCAGAGCTCTGCAATCTTCGTAGCAAAAAATGTATAGTAGGGTCAGTGAGGGGCGTTAGCCCTGTAATCTTCTTTAGTTATAGTATTCAAACAAATATTTTTCATCGTAATCGATTTCATATTTCCGCAAAAGCAACAGGTATTCTTCTCCGAATGTTTGTTTTTATGGTGTTTGGGTTGATTCAGCACATATTTTACAAAGGCATCAATATGTGATTTGGAATAGGAAAATGCCCCGTAGCCATCCTGCCATTGAAACTTTCCGGCTATATATTTTTTTATCGTTTGGCCATTTAGATGAACCAGTTTTTACTTGTTCCATAAGTTTTGAAGGTGGTAAACTTGGATGCATTCCAACAAATAAATGAGTGTGGTCGGGGTTGCAATAGACAGCTTTAAGAATTATACAGCGCATTACATTACAAATCATACCCATTCATCAAAAGAAAATTTGTAGTACACAAATCGGAAATTGAACACGCTGATATCCTTAGTACAAGCCATCCTCCACCAGATTAAACGCAACTTGGGTTAAAGTCATCCCACAAAGTTCATGAGAACTTTTCAGCCACATAAAATGAGTTAAACTTGTAGTCCTCACAGCCAGCTAAATACTTTCCGGGAAAATGTCACCTCTTAGGCAAACTCAATGATAAGTTTCGGGTCTATCTTAAGGGTGGTATATAATCGTTTGGCTAATTTCATGGACACATGACGCTTCCCGGTAAGGATTTGACTAAGTGTGTTTTCTTTTATATCCAGTAAAAAAGCTGTCTGTCTTTGGTTGAGCGCTTTTTCCTTCATCTGCTTTTCGATGCTGAGTATAAGAGGTGACTTAAATCGGAGTGGTTCAAAATTTTGATAATCACTTTCATACTGAGCTAATAGGTGCCCTATACGACCTAATTCGCGCGAATATTCATTGTCGCCATCAGGATGCTTTAATAATCCCTGTGTGGTAGCGAAACTTAGTATGCCCTCAAAATAGACTCTCACACTGTCAAATGTTTTCACATCTTTGATTATTTCAATATTTTCAAACTGAAACTCCATTCTGTTATATTTTTTCAATATTTTTTATTTTATCATACTCAGCGTGGGCGCCACAAAACCTGACCTCCAAAATTCCTGCTACGAATAGCACCACAACTACAAAGCGATATCTGTTTCCTTTAATATTAAAAACTTACCGATTATTCCCTACATAGTCTGATTGGGGAAAGTATGCTTTTAAGTCATTGTGGCTTGATATATCGCTATTTTGAATTATTTCAATCCACCTGTTAACCGCATTAAGTGCGCTTCCATGCTTTTTTATAAAAGCGTGAATTAATACTCTGTTGGTTATTTTCATTTAATAATTGCAAAGCTACTAAAATAGTTCACAAAATGGGAAGTTTTGACTGGAAATAATAAATAGGACGACAAAATGAACTTAAAACATATTTTACGATGAAATTGGGAAATAACACGAGTAACTGCAAGTAGGTTGCTTTAGTTAGTCGGTTATGATATCACCCTCTTACGCATCATATCAGTTGATGTCAAAAAGTCAGACCGATGCAAAGCCATCAACTCGTTATCGGCCGATGGCTGTTTACCAATTCTATGCTCTTGATACATTGTATGACTTGCCCTGTCTTATAAATTTCTCACAGTTATCCATAGTAGCTAGTCTTACTTATCATCCCGCCTCAGTTCTTCGATAATACTCGCCAATGCATCTATGACATAAGAAGTCGAGTCATCTTTACCCGTGAAAAAATTTTTGGTAAAATGAGATTGGGAGTGGGGGCAGGCATTGATACTGCATTCTTAGATGATGTAAGCACACCAGATGTTTGACAATATACTAATAGGCCTAATCAGTTCATAGAATAACGACTGTGGTATATATTTTTTTTTTTGAACAGTTAAACCGTTGAGTTAAATTCAGAATAGAACTCTTTATGGATTCTTACTATTTTTCGTTGGAGGTCTTTTGATTTTAGGATGATTATTTTCCTTGCAGAAAGTCAGTTATGGTTGTGATTTTAGTTTTTTCAAATTTAGCTAAGTCTAATAAATCTTTGTCTCCTGTCAACAGATAGTCCGCATTACCATCAAGGGACAATGAGAGTAAAAATTATCTTTAGGATCCCTGCAAAGTTTTATTTCGGATCGGACATTCACAAAGTCTGCAAATTCTTCTATGGTTTCCAATAATTCTACCACAACAGTTTCTGAAAAAAAAGGCCTTAACTTAGGTCGATTGACCACTTCCAAAAACTCATCGAGTAGTTCTTGGCTGAAAACTAAAGTGCCCTGTCTTGCAAATATAATGGTGTCTAGTTTAGTGAAGTCCTTGGTGATAAGAAAGCTAACCCATAGGTTAGTGTCAATCACAATCCTGCTATTGTGGTTTGGCATACCGCTTACTCCTTACACGCTCTACTTCTTTGGTTATCTCTTCAAGTGAGGGAGCAGATTTTGATTTTGCTCTTAGTTTTTTCAGAACATCGGCAAAACCAATGTCAGATTTATCCTCTATAGAAATTAAGTTTAACTCCTCCAGATCTTTTAATAGCTGGGCGGCTTTAGGATGTAATAGGTTAATACGCATTGTATTCATCTTGTTAAAATTACAAAAATGATTAAATTCTTAATATAGATTATAAACTTGAATTAATACCAATCCACACGAAAGATATCACCATATTACGTAATAACCAAAATATGTAGGACAAAGTTCGGAAAAATTGAATTCATAAGTATCAAAAGTATAATGCTTACCGGAGAGGCTTGGCCTTAGGGCTGTTCCTGTGTATGTTCTATTCATAAGTGCAATACATATTTTTGGCGAACCTATTGCGTAAACAGGTATTATAAACCGTCATCTTTCTTACCCTCCCGCTTCAGCTCATCGATGATGTTAGCCAATGCATCTATGACATAAGACATAGAGTCATCTTTACCCGTGAAAAAATTTTTGGTAAAATGTGAGTGTGAGTGTGGGCTGGCATTGATATTATTGTCACCCTTACCATGGGACACATTGTGATTACTTTTAGTACCGGGGATTAGATCTGAAAGAGGAACTGAAAAGTAACTATGCAGTTATTTTGTTTATAAAAATCAGTCATACCTTTTTGGTCGGACTGTATCCAACCCCATTTTTTATCGATATAAACCCGAAGGGTTGTCATTATTATAGAATCTTGTTTTAATGTAGTATCTTTGATTCTGACAGCCGTAAGTGTATTGGTATCCATATATAGTTGTGTTTATTGCAACATATATAGCATAAATCGGGAATATTTTTAAAAAACAATTTGGTAACATCTACCTAACCGCTTTAAATTGCAATTGATAATAAGACCGAGTAGCAATTCGTTCCCATATCAAGGTAATTCCGTCAATGCCTTTCTGAAATTCTTGCCAGGGTGGAGGGAGAATGATACGGGTAATGTTTAATATTTTAAATGGATAAAATGAAGAAATTAGATTATTTTTCAGATGCTGTTATCGACTCGCAGTGTTTATCTGATCTTCAGGGTGGTCAGGGAGTAGAAACAGAAGGAGGTCAAACATTTAAGACATTAAGTGGTGCAGGAACCACTTCTCCTGCAGATTGTGATTGGGATCCTCAAGATGGAGGATACAAAACGTATTACTGGAACGATGGTACATTTGGTGGTCAATATACTGGTCCTGGAAAGTAAGCAATATTATCAGCGTAATAAATTTAGTATTTTTTTATTACGCTGTTTAATTAATTGATTAATATGAAGTTGTTAATTGTTTTTATATTTATTTTGATAAGTTTAAACATAATAAGTGGTCAAAGTAATAAAAATCTTAATAATTATTATAGAAACTTATATCAGGCAGAAACATTTATTGTTGAAAATAAATATGATAGTGCATTAGTATATTATGAAAGATCATTTTCTATGTATCGGGAAAATTTCATCCCGGATTTAAATAATGCATTGATTTGCGCTATTGAATCAGATAGATTTGAGTTAGTAGGCGGCTATATTAAAGAATTGTTACTTCAGGGTGTTAGCCAAAGTTATTTTGAAAAAAAATATTATTTCAAACAATTTGTAAAATCTTCTATTTTTTCAGCTTTATATGAACCTATACATTCAAATATTGACTCCTTTAAGGTTAAATTAATTGATACCCTGATAATAAGGGATCAATATCCAAGGAGAAATAATCTAAAAGATTCCATTTTAAAAGTCGATATGAAAAATGAGCAAATCCTTGAAGAATATATTTTTAATAATAGTGTTTTTCCGAACTCATACGAAATAGGAGTACAAATAATCAATGACACAATCATTTATGACTCTCCGCTTTCCACTCTTTTGGTTCATCAAACCCGAGATAATCCATTAAAATATTCAAATGTTTTCCTACTTAATTTGGATAAAAAGACAATAAGTCCCCGCGATTTTTTTTCATATTCAAAATTTTTTTATGGAGGAGATAAAAACAATTCACTTGGATGTGATGAAGGCACATTTTTAATAATTGAATATTACGGTAATGAAGCTTATACTTGTTGTTGCGAATTGGAAAAACTTATAAATGAAAATCGTAAAAAATATTATCTAGAAAGTTTAGATGATGCCATTAAAAAATATAGATTTATGAAAACCACATCCTTACCATTTATGATTGAAAATTACCTTCAAGGTTATTTTACTATTCTCGATAGTCAATTTGTTATTGACCGTAAAAATAAGAGAAAGGCAGATCCCAATTATGTAAAATTTATTGAAAAGAAACGGTGATACTGATACTCAGCAGTAAAGAAGATGTACTAACATCTGATGTAATAGCTTGGCTTAAAAAGCCATATATTCGCTGGAATGCCGATGATGTTATTGAAGAAATCAATATCGAGATTTACAATTCAAAGATGGAATATGAATTAGGTATCAGTGACCTGATGTTAAATTAAATTTTTGTCGGTCAGTAGTGAAAAAGCATGGAAGTACAGAATTAATAATGTCAGTGGACAAACACCCCACATCGCTCGGGACTCATATAATATTGGGACAAATATTGGAAACCCTGAAAAGAATAATTTAGAAGATGCTACTTATTATTTCAGGTCACGATGATTTACTATTGGCGGATCTTATTAAATGGCTCATGTTTGTAGAATGTAATTATTAGTTCGATTTGGTGAAACTTTCCTGTATTTTTCGTATATTTGTTTAGTATGAAAAAAATAAAATACTCGTATTTTTTGCCTTTTGTCTTGATAGGATGTCTTATCATAAATATCAATGCTTGCTCTTCCGTGCCTGCTATTCATCATGATTCGACTTTTTCTGATTCTACCATTTTCATTGGGTATAAAATTTTTCAAAATAAGGAAAAAATAAAAGCTGAATTACGTTGGATAAAAATAACAGCCGGAAAGATTAAAGAAGCGAATGCCGAAGAAATGCCTTCCAGCACAATAAAAACAAGTGTTGTTAGCAAAAAGAATATTGTTTTGGCAGAATCTTTCTCTAATGATGTCCTCAATAGACACTTCGAATTTCTCAATGATTCCAACGTCTTCGAAAGAAAGACAATTCACTTGGACAGTGCAGACTTAGTCGTAAGAATGATTTGGCCTAAAGACGGTCATTCTATTAAGCTTTATACAAAGAATAAATCAGGTCGCTATCAATTCATCCACAAGGCGATCGTCCATTCTCATGAAATAAATCATTGAATGTGAAATTTAAAATGAAAGTTTCAAGAATAAAATCATTGCTTATTTCCCAATTTAAATAATTACCTTTGCAGTCAAATTTTTTCAATGACTACATATTCACATCGTCCCAAGGCAGTACTCATGCTGGAAGATGGAAAAAAATTTGAAGGATACGCCATCGGTTTTAAAGGCGTAGCTACCGGAGAGATTTGTTTTAACACTGGAATGACCGGATATCAAGAAATTTTTACGGATCCATCCTATGCCGGCCAAGTAGTAACAATGACCAGTGTGCATATCGGAAATTACGGTACCAAATCCAACGAAAATCAATCAAACAAGGTACAGATTGCCGGATTGGTGGTAAGAAACTTTTCTGAGACCTATAGTAGGATTCAAGCCACAGATTCCCTCCAAGATTATTTAGAGAATCATCGGGTGGTAGGCATTTCCGATATTGATACCCGTGCGTTGGTAAAGCATATACGATCCAAAGGTGCCATGAACTGTGTCATTTCAAGTGAATCCACCGATGAAGACTTTCTGAAAAAGCAGTTAAAAGCAACGCCTACTATGGCTGGTTGTGAATTAGCAAGTAAGGTCAGTGTTGAAAAACCATATTTTTATGGCAATGACGATGCACCATATCGTGTAGCAGTTTATGATTTTGGATGTAAGCAGAATATCCTCGATTCGTTGGTACAAAGGGGTTGCTATCTACAAGTTTTTCCGGCAAAATCACCATTGTCAGCGCTGTTGGCATGGAATCCTGACGGCATCTTCCTTTCCAATGGTCCCGGAGACCCGGCAGCAATGGATTATGGGATTGCAACAGCACAAGAAGTTTTAAAAACAGATAAGCCTATATTCGGTATTTGTCTTGGTCATCAGTTGTTAGCCCTTGCGCAAGGTATGAGGACAGAAAAACTCAAATACGGTCATAGAGGTATCAATCATCCCGTCTTAAACGTCTTTACCGGCCTTGGGGAAATAACAAGCCAAAATCACGGCTTCGGAGTAGTGAAAGAGTCATTGGACCTATGTGCCGAAGAAGTCGAAGCTTCCCATATTAACCTCAACGACAAAAGTATCGAAGGTCTAAGATGGAAAAACAAGCCGATATTTAGCGTGCAATACCATCCGGAAGCCAGTCCCGGACCTTTCGACAGTAGATATTTATTTGATGACTTCGTATCTTTGATTGAAAGGAGCAAAGCCCAGCAAAATTAAAAAAGTAACGATTTCACAAAGTTTCTTTATGTGGAATTATTTATATATGTTTACAGATTAAATCAAGAAAAAAATGAGTGCTATAATCGATATTCGATCACGCGAAATATTAGACAGTCGAGGCAATCCCACAGTAGAGGTTGAAGTATTGACAGAAGAAGGTGCTGTCGGAAGAGCAGCCGTACCTTCAGGTGCATCAACGGGCAAACACGAGGCAGTTGAGCTTCGCGACGATGACAAATCAAGGTTCTTGGGCAAAGGTGTACTCAATGCTTGTAAACACGTTGATGACGAAATAAGAGAGGAGTTGATAGGGATGGATGTTTCTCTCCAACGAGAAATAGACCAAGTGATGATTGAAGCGGACGGAACGAAGAATAAATCGAGATATGGCGCTAACGCAATATTAGGTGTATCCTTAGCGGTAGCTAAAGCTGCGGCTAAAGAATCCGGTCAGCCACTATACCGCTATATCGGCGGTGTCAACGCTTGCACACTTCCTGTCCCAATGATGAATATCCTGAATGGAGGAAGCCATGCGGATAACAGTATTGACTTTCAGGAATTTATGATCATGCCCATAGGTGCGCCATTTTTTTCTGAATCACTTCGAATGGGAGTAGAAATATTTCACCACCTCAAAGGAGTATTAAAAGCTAAAGGATATTCCACCAATGTAGGGGATGAAGGTGGATTTGCTCCGAATATTAAATCCAATGAAGAGGCGATTGAAACCGTGCTCACAGCGATAGAAAAAGCAGGATTTAGACCCGGTGAAGACGTGATGATCGCATTGGATGCCGCCGCTACCGAATTTTATGATGAAAAAACCAAAGTCTATCATTTCAAAAAATCAGATGGTAGGAAATTAAGCGCAGACGAAATGGTCGATTTCTGGAAGAAATGGGCTAAAAAATATCCTATTTGCTCAATTGAAGACGGCCTGGCTGAAGACGACTGGAAAGCATGGACTAAGCTCACTTCAGAGATTGGTCACAAAGTACAGATCGTCGGAGATGACCTTTTCGTAACCAATACAGAAAGGTTGAAAAAAGGGATAAAAGAAGATGCTGCCAACGCTATATTGGTCAAAGTAAATCAGATAGGTACACTGACGGAGACTATAGAAGCTGTACAGACGGCAACTCGATTTGGTTATAATTCCGTGATGAGCCACCGCTCAGGAGAAACAGAAGATACAACAATAGCCGATCTCGCTGTAGCACTTAATACAGGCCAGATTAAAACCGGATCAGCATCCAGGTCGGATCGAATCGCCAAATACAATCAACTGCTTCGCATCGAAGAAGAATTGCTTGATAGTGGTATCTTCCCCGGGAAAAACCTGTTTAGGAAAAAGTAATACCAAAAGGATATCCATAAAAAAAGAGTTGTTCAACGGACAACTCTTTTTTTTATGTATAAAGGTTATATTTTTCTAAATATAAAATCTGTCATAGCATTGTATAAATGCATAGTCGCCCCTTCTGAGTATATTCCATGATTGCTGTTGGGATACATGTGAAATTCAAATTGCTTGCCAGCCTTAATTAGTGAACGATTCATTTCTACACTATTCTGAAAATGGACGTTGTCATCAGTAACACCATGCGCTAAAAAATAATTGCCTTTCAAGCGGTCTGCAAAATAAATAGGACTATTATTTTTAAATCCATCCAGATTTTCCTTTTCAGTACGCATATACCTTTCCGTATAAATAGAATCATACCACTTCCAGTTAGTTACAGGAGCTACAGCCAATGCGGCTTTGAAGACATCGTTGCCCTTAAGAAGACATAGCGAGGACATATAACCGCCATAAGACCAGCCAAAGATGCCAATCCTATCTTTGTCAACATAAGGTAGAGAACCCAAATACTTAGCCGCTTCAATCTGGTCCATTGTTTCATAATGACCTAGCTGCATATACGTCATTTTGCGGAATTCTTCTCCACGCCCTCCGGTGCCTCGATTGTCCACACAAGCTACAATATAGCCATGTTCTGCAATCATTTTAAACCACCAGGCTTGGCCTCCACCCCATCTATCCAGAACTTGTTGGCTTCCCGGTCCTCCGTATAAATACATGAAAACGGGATATTTTTTGTTGGGGTCAAAATCAGAAGGCTTTATCCAATATCCGTTGAGTTGAACCTGCTCACTCGTCGTAAATGTAAAAAACGATGCTTGACCGGCTTTGTATTCTTTAAAAGCATCAATTGCCTTTTGATTGTCTTCCAAGACACGTATAACCTTATTTTTACGATCATATAATGTCCAAGAAGTAGGCGTGTTGATGTTGGAATAAGACAATGACATATAATCAAATGTAGGTGAGAACTGTGCGGAATTAAACCCTTCTTTGGTTGAAAGTTTCACCGGTTTTTTACCATTGATACTTACTTTATACACCTCTCTTTGCATAGGTGTAGGAGCGATAATCTGATAATAAAGCGTTTTGGAAGTTTCATCATATCCATAAATATCTGACAAATCTGCATTGGGCTGCGTTATACCATTGATGCGATTGCCGGACATGTCGTATAAAAAAGCTTGATAAAACCCGTCTTTATCACTGACCCAAATAAAATGCTTCCCGTCTTTAAGAAATCTGAGGTAGTCATTTATTTCAATATAATATTTATTCTCCTCTGTCATAATTATAGAAGACTTACCGGTGGCGGCATCAACTGAAAGAAGATCTAAATGATTTTGATGGCGATTCATTTTAAAAACACATAGTTTGTTGGGGTCTTGAGTCCATTTGATTCGCGGATAATATATTTCCTTATCCGGGGCTTTATCTAATGATACAATTTTTTGATTGTCTAAATTATATATTTTTACTTCGAGCGTAGAGTTATCTTCACCGACCTTAGGATATTTAAAAGAATATGGGATAGGATATACGTCATCCCTATAATATTCCATTGTATATTCTTTGACATTTGATTCGTCAAATCTTAAAAAGGCTATTTTCTTACTATCACTCGACCATTCGAAGGCTCTTGTAAAACTAAATTCCTCTTCATACACCCAGTCGCACATCCCATTGATGATGTAATTCCATTTCCCGTCATTCGTGATTTGGGTAGCCTTATTGGTTGCAATATCCGTATAATATAGGTTGTTTTCATACGTAAAGCCAACCTTCATGCCGTCAGGGCTAAGGGTCGGATTGCTTATTAGTTTTCCCTCAAAAATGGATATACCTTTACCTGTCTTTTTATCGAATAAATAAGTCTTTCCTTTGGAGCTATGGCGGAATATTCTTTCAGATTGAGTATAAATGAGCAATTTGGTCTCATCATCTGAAAAAGAATATTCTTCAATGCTGTAGGAAGCATCCTTGGTCAATGCCTCTAATTCATTTGCATTAATATAAGTTCCCACGGTTTTACCATCGATGACATTATTAATTTCAAGAGAATTTCCCTTATTGATTATATATGATTGACCATCCTTCATATAAGCAAAGCCGGGAAGGCTTTTGGTACGAAATGTTCCTTTTCTGAAAATATCATTGAGGTCGAATGTCTTCTGTCCTTGACCAATAGAACTAATGGAATAGCTTATACATAAAAAAAATAAAACAAATTGCTTCATGGTAAATAGAATTAAATAACAAAGTTAAAAGTAACAATTTTTTATAATAACATTTATGAAATTGTGCATCAAGTAAAATCCCTCCTTGCCAAGTATATCTTGGTAATGACTAAGCAACACTATATAAAAACATTAACTATACAATTTTTGACAAATTAAACCAAAATAAACAGGCAATATAAAATAAAGAAATAAAAGTGTTGAATAGCCAATAAATATCGGATTAAAACCTCATATTTGTTCATGATATCCCAAACTGGATTATGGCTTATTTTAACAAATTGCTGAAACGTTTTCTGATATGGCGTATCAGGAATGTACCTGAACGACAATTTGTATTGCTAATAAGTATATTAATTGGACTTGTAAGCGGGTTGGGAGCCGTGTTGATAAAGAATGTTACTTATGAGATCAAGGCGTTTATTCAGCAAGAATTCATTCAGGGATATTTTACTATATTATATTTTGTTTTTCCTGCTATTGGACTAACATTGACCTATATAGCATCCAAACTTATATTAGGGCAATTGACAGGGCAGGGTATTTCGGATACCCTATATGCCATTTCGAAGAAAAATGGAAAGATGGGACTAAGGGGCACTTACTCGCCACTCATTGCAGCTCCCTTGACTGTAGGCTTTGGCGGTTCTGTGGGGCTTGAGGGAGCAACCGTATTTATGGGGTCATCAACAGGCTCCAATCTCGCACGGCTCTTTCACTTGAATCAGAAATCAGTAAACCTGATGATAGGATGTGCAGCAGCTGGCGCCTTGGCTTCCGTATTTCATGCGCCGATTGGCGCAATCATATTTGCTATAGAAATATTTTCTCTTGACCTTACCATTGCCAGTATCGTACCGATGCTTTTAGCTTCTTCGATAGGTGCGTTAACTTCTATATGGATATATGGAGATGATACTATATTTAAATTTGTTGTGCAAGACAAGTTTCTTCCAAAAGACATTCCATTTTATATTATTTTAGGGATAATAGGAGCGTTGTCTTCACTATATTTTATCACAATGTACAAATGGATGGGTAGAATTTTTGCCAAAGTTGAAAAACAGTGGTATAAATTATTATTGGGTTCAATTGTTTTAGGGACGTTGATTTATTGGTTTCCATCATTATATGGACAAGGATATTCAACGATTACTCCATTACTGATAGGAAAGCATCATGTAGTCATGGGCAACAACAGTTGGTATGGCTCGAAAGACATGCTATTGGTGGCTGGTTTGATGTTTTCTATTGTATTTTTAAAGGTCATTGCCACCTCAGCGACAATAGGTGCGGTCCGGGTAGGAGGCATATTTAGCCCATCTCTCATGTCAGGTTGCTGTATGGGCTATGGTACCGCATTGTTGATTAATTACTTTGGTGTAGGTCTCGTATCTCCAACTAACTTTGCCTTGGTGGGTATGGCAACACAGATGGCGGGAGCCATGCACGCACCGTTAACAGCTATATTTATGATATCAGAATTGACGGGTACATACGAGCTTATGTTGCCACTTATGATTTGTACTGCAATTTCTTATAGTATCAACAAGCATTTCAATCAATACAATGTATATCAGGAAAAATTGGCACAACAGAAAGCATTAATCACTCACGACAAAGACAAAGCAGTCCTTATTATGCTGACATTAGATAAAGTAATCGAAACCAACTTTATTCCTATTGCTACTAATATGACGCTTAGAGAAATGTTGTTTTCTGCAGTAGAACAATCTACGCGGAATATATATCCCGTATTGGATGAAAACAAGCAATTCCTCGGTGTAGTGACCCTCGATGATATACGTACCATCATGTTTGATCAATCACAATATGATATTGTATATGTATCTGAGTTGATGCACAGTACGCCTGCCATCATCGAAGTAACCGATACTATGGAGGAAGTTATGTCAAAGTTTCAATCCAGTAGTGCTTGGAATCTACCTGTATGTGACCAAGGAACCTATATAGGATTTGTATCCAAGTCAAAAGTTTTGGCTGTATATCGGCGCAAATTGATTGATCTTGCCGGAGTTTAACACTTGTTTGTACCTTTGATTACATAGTAAAGTGAGTCATTTCTTTAAAGATATCCACTCTCATTGCGATGTCCAGATTATTGATACTTTTCAATTTAGAAAGAGAAAAATCTTCTACACAGAAAGATGCCATTACAGAAGCATAAACTATAGCACGTTTCATATTTTCGAAGGAAAGGTCGTCTGTCTTGGCCAAATATCCTATAAATCCACCTGCAAAGGTATCTCCGGCGCCTGTCGGATCAACAACTTCAGCCACAGGTAATGCAGGAAAAGAAAACATCCGGCCTTCACGGAATAGCATCACACCATGTTCGCCTTTTTTTAGAATAAGATATTTTGGACCCAACTTGTGTATTTTTGCAGCGGCAGCGACGAGAGAATATTCTCCACTAAGTTGACGAGCTTCTTCATCATTAATAGTTATAACATCCACTTTTTTTAATACATCCAATAAGCCATCCATTGCCACGTCCATCCAAAAGTTCATTGTGTCAAGAACTACTAGCTTGGGACGTCGTGTCATCTGATTGAGTACATCCATTTGTACTTCAGGTGTTAAATTGCCCAACATCAGGTAGTTGACGCTTCGGAATGATTGCGGCAATTGTGGATGAAAGTCGGCAAGAACATTTAAGTCTGTAATTAAAGTGTCACGCTGATTCATATTATCGTGATATTTTCCGGCCCAGAAAAAAGATTTTTCATCTTTTCTTATTTCAATGCCAGAAATATCAATGCCCAATGCCATCATTTCTTCGAGTTCAGCCTGAGGAAAATCACCTCCTATTACAGATACTACTCCTTGATTTTCAACATAAAAAGATGCTGCCCTGCTAATATAAGTTGCAGCGCCACCTATTACTTTTCCTGCTTTACCTCTGGGTGTTTCGATGTCATCAAAAGCAACGGTTCCAACAGTAACTAATTTCATTTTAAAAAATATTTTCACAAAGATTAGAAAATTAAAATAAATCGTTTTACTTTTGCCGTGCTTTTTAATGAAAGAGCGAAAAATAAAAAACGATTCCTCCTTAGCTCAGCCGGTTAGAGTCTCGACACATCGGGATTAATCAGAGGGTCGGAGGAACAACACCAATCAAAGGATTGGTTTTAATAAGATATATTCCTCCTTAGCTCAGCCGGTTAGAGTCTCGACACATCGGGATTAATCAGAGGGTCGGAGGAACAACTCCAATCAAAGGATTGGTTTTAATAAGATATAATTCTCCTTAGCTCAGCCGGATAGAGTCCCGAAACATCGGGATTAATCAGAGGGTCGAAGGAACAACTCCAATCAAAGGATTGATTTTAATAAGATATAATCCTCCTTAGCTCAGCTGGTTAGAGTCCCGATACATCGGGATTAATCAGAGGGTCGAAGGAACAACTCCAATCAAAGGATTGGTTTTAATAAGATATAATCCTCCTTAGCTCAGCCGGTTAGAGTCCCGACACATCGGGATTAATCAGAGGGTCGAAGGAACAACTCCAATCAAAGGATTGGTTTTAATAAAGTATAATCCTCCTTAGCTCAGCCGGTTAGAGTCCCGAAACATCGGGATTAATCAGAGGGTCGAAGGAACAACTCCAATCAAAGGATTGGTTTTAATAAAATATAATCCTCCTTAGCTCAGCCGGTTAGAGTCCCGAAACATCGGGATTAATCAGAGTGTCGAAGGAACAACTCCAATCAAAGGATTGGTTTTAATAAAATATAATCCTCCTTAGCTCAGCCGGTTAGAGTCCCGACACATCGGGATTAATCAGAGGGTCGAAGGAACAACTCCAATCAAAGGATTGGTTTTAATAAAATATAATCCTCCTTAGCTCAGCCGGTTAGAGTCCCGAAACATTGGGATTAATCAGAGTGTCGAAGGAACAACTCCAATCAAAGGATTGGTTTTAATAAAATATAATCCTCCTTAGCTCAGCCGGTTAGAGCATCTGACTGTTAATCAGAGGGTCGTAGGTTCAAGTCCTACAGGGGGAGCATTTAGAAAGGGTTGCATGCATTTGCAATCCTTTTTTTTTAATTTTCATACACCCAAAAATATTTTATGTACTTCATTTATATTATTCATTCCCATAAGTCTGACATTTATTATATTGGATATTCCACTGATCCAAATAGAAGGCTCGAAGAACATAATAGTTCACCATTTCCAACCTTTACATCCAAGCATAGGCCATGGTCTTTAGTTGCTGTATTCTCTGCGGGAGATTCCAGAGGCATAGCTATGAAGCTGGAAAAAGAGATGAAGAAAATCAAGAATGTCACAATTCTTAAATCTATCATCTACGACAACATCCCTCTGTATGGCTCCTTAGCTCAGCTGGTTAGAGTCCCGATACTTCGGGATTAATCAGAGGGTCGCCCCGAAAAGTCGGGACAGGGGGAGCGTTTAGAAAGGGTTGCATGCATTTGCAATCCTTTTTTTAACTTTCATACGCCCAAAAATATTTTATGTACTTCATTTACATCATTCATTCCCATAAGTCTGACATTAAACCCGTAACAAGGCTAAAACGGTCGTCGTTTTTGGCTTGTTACGTATGAATAGGAACAAAAAGACTGTCCAACCTTTGAAGGCTGGACGGTCAATATGAAAATTTCAAATCACTCCTATTTTAAAACACCAATCTGATAGTGTTGTATGATAATAATTAAATCTTGATAAATTTCCCACTATAAATAAGTTTTTTGTTACCGGAAATGGTATAAATATATGTACCACTTGTGAATTTGGAAACGTTGATTGATAATATACTGTCATTCCAATCTTGACTGCTTGCAATGTTCTTGCCTGATACATCAAGTATATTCACCATATAGGGATTGTTATTGTTCAAGCTCTTGATTAAAGTAAAAGTATTAATCACTGGATTTTCTTGAACTGAAAAAATAGCTTCAATTTCAGAATTAGAACTTGATAGAGTAGATGGTGTCCCATCAGGTTTTAGTCCTATTACGTGACCTTCAATATGGTGGGGATAGTTTAATATAGGGTCAAATATTCTATGTACACCAGAAATAAGAAAACTATTATCAGAGGTAAGCTCTGCATAATAATTAAAAAATCTTACACCACTTTCCATGATAAATCTCCTTTCCCAAATTGGGTTTAAATCGAAGTCATACTTTGAAATAAAAAAAGTGTTTGCAGTTGGAAGGTCAGAATCTTGTGGAACTGCTTCGTAACATGTATAATAGCCATCTGTTCCTTTAAACAATCCACTGGTATATCTTGGCGGACCATCTGAAAAATCACCTTCAGCAAATTCTGAAACATATTTATAGTCATATAATCGTAATCTTTTATTTGCCACACCAAGAACCCTTGAGACACGATGTTCTCCATTCTCTATGATATCCTTACTTCCAAATGCTAGATAACTCTCATTTCCAAAAGGTAAATATTTTCCAAAATGATAGAATGAAGAATCAGATTCTTCAAAGGGATTAAAAAATTCTTCCCTCAAAAACTTTAGGTCTAAGTTGAAATATTTTCTTCCGAAAGTACCTAACACAACAATTTGATTATTATCATTCGTAATAGTGAAAGCTTTAACCTCTATACCATCACCCGCATTCTTATCAATATTGTGTTTTATTAATTGACTATTCTCGTCAAATTGAAACAATAAACACTTTGTTAAAGGGTTTGAAGATGAAAAACATATATAAATTTTATCATTTAACCAATTGAATAATGGAAAGTCTAAACCTCCCCAGTCTTTTATATCTTCATTTATAGGACTTAAATTGATTATCTTTTCATCCAACAAATCTAATTCAAGGTCGTACGTTCTTGTTACTATATAAAAAGAATCTTTAGTTGCGCCAGTGCCAAATAAAATGACTTTATCTCTGTCTCTTACTCCGTAGAATAATAGAAATTCAAGAGAATCTTTTTGTAAAAATATTTCCTTGTTTATATTCCCATCTTTATTGCTACGAACAAGATATGTTTTATTCCCAATTGTTTTTGCAAATGGTTGATCGTTTTCGTAGATGTAATAATTCTGTAGATAAATTATTTCATTCTCATTCACCTCAGTTGCAAACTCAACTCCTGTAGTCGCATTAGGTGTTAATCCATCATTTTTAACTTTTAGATAAAATCCTCTGTTTTGTGCAAAAACTTCTAAACAAAGAACAGATAGCACAAAGCAAATAATTGTTCTCATAAAATATATGTTTAAAAACCAAAGAAGAAAACGAAAATACTCTACTTTGGTTAAATAGTTGTTATCTGATTTCTGCTGGAATCTCCTTTTTATCTTCTGGTTTAGTTGGTACTATATTTCTATTAGCTAAAACTATATTATTTTCCCACCAATAGTAACAATTCTCTGCATTAACGCATACCTCATACCCATCCCAATAATCGCCTCTGTTGTACATCACAAAGTAATTTTTGTTATAATATGACATACAATCTAAAGTGCTATATAAGAACCTGTTATAGTAATTTTCTGCTTCTGAATTTTCAATACATTTACTAGGTGCGGAATTGTTACAATCCCATGCGTTAATATTAGTCCAATAACCACGGAGTTTAAAACAATTGTTATCAGCAACACAATCGTTTGCCGTAACATCTAATGGATTAACACTATTCATTAATGTATGCCATCTGTTGTTATAAGACGGAGGAGTGCCAGGAACGATTTGTTTGGTATTTCCAAACAATTGTATTTGACCTGTGATAACAACTTGTTGACCTTGAGAAATATCTATAATTGGATTAATATAAGGTCTAGCGGCATTGACAGCTTGCATAATTTTAGCAGGTGCTTGTATTTGCCCAGGAGCATTAACCCCCTGACAGTCTTTGTCATCTCTATGGTAACCTCCTAGATTTCCTTTGTAAGGCCATGTAGGACCAGTTGGTTGAGTCGGTCCAGCATTTGTACCATAAATTCCACCTACTGAAAGAGAGATACTATTACCTGTTTGACTTAAAATATTAAGTTCCAACGCATAAAAGCATTTCGTGCCAGAGGCAGTGATCCGGCTGATTTGTGATGCGCAAACTGCTAAAACATCGTTTGTAAGTTTTGTAAACGCACTTCCATCAACCGGGTTTGATTGAAGAGTTATGTTTACAGTGTCAACATAATTGTAAGAAGTTAAACTCACAACATGATAATCCCCATAAGCATAACTGTACAAAACTTCTAACTCGTCGATTGCTTGTTGAGGAGTAAATGAGATAGCATCCCTAAGATTGAGCTCATTGTTGTTATAACTTTTTACAATGTCATACAACTTTTTGGTGTTTGCTAATTCTTTTGGAAGGTCTTGTTTTTGTTGTTCAATATCCTTGTCTTTTGAGCAACTATTGAGCATCGGTATTAATAATAGGACAAGTGTTGGTAGTGAAAAATAGTGAAATCTCTTCATTTGAAAAATGTTTAAATTATTAAAGATGTTTCTATCCCCAGATTTTAAACAAGTGTGGATAATTTTTGCGTGAATATGACGCTAAATCTTAACAAAGTTACCCCCCCTCAATCATTAACCTCCTATTAACAATTATCATTTCTCCTTATCCCTTACTATAACGGTTTTTTTGAGCACTTTTAAAACTTACCAATTTATATTTTTTACGATAACTTTTATTGAAATTTTTAACTCAAAATCTATAATATTCTCATGCGAAGGCTAAGTTTTTATTTTACCACTTTTGCTATAGAATGTGCCTTTTACACTATATTTTTGACATAGTAAACAGTAATAAATCTTTAAACAAAAGGGAATGGGCTCAATTTTGGAACCGATCACTTAGAGCGACCGTTATTTACGGATTGCTTTTTTCACTTTCTTTAATGACATAATTTACTATAAATTGACATATCTATATTGTCACAACTCATGTAATGGAACATAAGTCTGACATTTATTATATTGGATATTCCACTGACCCAAATAGAAGGCTCGAAGAACATAATAGTTCACCATTTCCAACCTTTACATCCAAGCATAGGCCTTGGTCTTTAGTTGCTGTATTCTCTGCGGGAGATTCCAGAGGCATAGCTATGAAGCTGGAAAAAGAGATGAAGAAAATCAAGAATGTCACAATTCTTAAATCTATCATCTACGACAACATCCCTCTGTATGGCTCCTTAGCTCAGCTGGTTAGAGTCCCGATACTTCGGGATTAATCAGAGGGTCGCCCCGATAAGTCGGGACAGGGGGAGCATTTAGAAAGGGTTGCATGGATTTGCAATCCTTTTTTTTAATTTTCATACACCCAAAAATATTTTATGTACTTCATTTATATCATTCATTCCCATAAGTCTGACATTTTTTATATTGGATTTTCCACTGACATCGCTCAACCCGAATTTTATTAAAGACAATGCATTGATTTTAATAAAAATCGGAATAAATAGAAATATAATAGAAGATATTTGACAAAAACTAACAAAAGTTAGATTGTTGTATGTTGATATATGACCTAAATTTGTCTTAAATAAAAAATGATGTTAATATTTTAAGAAAAAAAACATCTACAATAAAAGGATTCTTTAAATCACTCCCCTTTTGATAATCAACTTCTAAACGATTATAATATGAATCTTTCTATTGATTTCTTAAAAATGTATAGTTTGATTTATTGTACAATTTTGACAAGCACACACTATGATAAAAAGACACAATCCGATAGCCACACCAAACAATATTATGAAGCAAAACCTTTCAGAAAGATAACGAATAATAAAATACTCATAAATACTATGTAAAATAATTTAAATCACGGATTTGGATATTTTCTGAGAGAGATATCTTGAAATCTTATTAAAAACACCAAATAAAAACACCATGTTAAACCTTACTAAACATTACAAAAGCATCATCATTACAAGCACTTTCCTGATGATGTGTGTTATTTCTTATGAACAAACTTCCCTTGCCAATCTCGATGTAGAAATGGTGCTTGTTAAAGGGAATACTCCAATGATAATGAACCACGGTGGAGTTGGCAAAAATGTTACACTTGATAATTTTGAGATCAGTAAATATGAAGTATCTCAGCAATTATGGCAAGAAGTGATGGGAGACAATCCTTCTTATTACAAAGATCCCAAAAAGCCGGTTGAAAGTGTTGACTGGTATAGCTGCATCGTATTTTGTAATGAGTTGAGTTCAATGACCGGTCGTCGCCCTCGTTATTATAAGGATAGAGACTTTACTCAAACCATTGACAAAAATGATTATGTTGGAAAAGGAACTGGGAAACCTTTTACTTCCTTTGAAGATTCAGAATCGGATGGCTATAGATTGCCCCTTGAATCTGAATGGCAATATGCTGCTTCCGGTGGTGAAAAATCAAAAGGTTATACTTATTCCGGAAGCAACAATATCAATGAGGTCGCTTGGAATGAAGGTAATAACACTGTGTATGGAACGAAACAGGTAGGCCTTTTGAAACCCAACGAATTAGGTCTATATGACATGAGCGGCAATGTTTGGGAATGGTGCTGGGATATCTTGGGCGGACAGAAATTTTTTTATAAGGAATGTGGAGACATGGATAATGGTTCGGGTCTTTACCGATTATTTAGAGGGGGAGACTGGTATGGGGCATCTTCTTATTGTACGACTTCGTACCGATTTTTCAACCTATTAGTGACCCGTTTCAATATCTATGGATTTCGATTAGCCTCAAGTGTAAAAAAAGAATAGGCCATTTGCCCTACAAGCCAAAAATCTTACAATTACAATAGATTCTTTACCTAATCTATATGATTTAGAAAATGCCCTACTGTTTATAACAGGAAAAACAGACAATACGGTGGATGTATTTATATACGATGCATTCTTTACAGATTTGATTTAAACACCAACAATTTTCTTTTTGGATAAAATGCATTTTGATGAATTTTCTAAAGCAAAGAAAGCAAATTGAAAAGCAAAGCAATCCGACTATTACTTAGTCGTGCCTTAAAAATATAAATTTACTTTTAAAAGAGGCAAAAAATAGGAACTAAAAAGACCAATTTATTTTATTGGGAAAAATTATAAAGTCAAAAATCGAAGAAAACTGCTTTTTAAAATAGA
>Ga0209572_1000376_pt1 | contig 72759 bp, 71 predicted proteins | sample EBPBio232012_DNA_FD_185867 | JGI IMG/M metagenome (GOLD analysis project Ga0209572, IMG submission 185867) | Wastewater treatment Type I Accumulibacter community from EBPR Bioreactor in Madison, WI, USA - Reactor 1_1/23/2012_ DNA (SPAdes)... | ecosystem: Engineered > Bioreactor > EBPR >...
GTTCCCAGGTTAAGCCCGGGGATTTCACATCTGTCTTGCAGAACCGCCTGCGCACGCTTTACGCCCAGTAATTCCGATTAACGCTTGCACCCTACGTATTACCGCGGCTGCTGGCACGTAGTTAGCCGGTGCTTATTCTTCAGGTACCGTCATCCTCCCGAGGTATTAGCCCAGAAGATTTCTTCCCTGACAAAAGCGGTTTACAACCCGAAGGCCTTCTTCCCGCACGCGGCATGGCTGGATCAGGCTTGCGCCCATTGTCCAAAATTCCCCACTGCTGCCTCCCGTAGGAGTCTGGGCCGTGTCTCAGTCCCAGTGTGGCTGGTCGTCCTCTCAGACCAGCTACAGATCGTAGGCTTGGTAGGCCTTTACCCCACCAACTACCTAATCTGACATCGGCCGCTCCAATAGCGCGAGGTCTTGCGATCCCCCGCTTTCACCCGTAGGTCGTATGCGGTATTAATCCGGCTTTCGCCGGGCTATCCCCCACTACTGGGCACGTTCCGATGCATTACTCACCCGTTCGCCACTCGTCGCCAGGTTGCCCCGCGTTACCGTTCGACTTGCATGTGTAAGGCATGCCGCCAGCGTTCAATCTGAGCCAGGATCAAACTCTTCAGTTCGATCTTGAATTTTGCTCAAAGAATTGAAGTGAACTTCACTTCTATGAGCGTTTGAGGCCTTGCGGCCCGAGACCAGCAATTGCTTGCTTGTCTCTTGGCACTCGCCTTCAAACGCCCACGCTTATCGGCTGTATGTTGTTAAAGAGCTTCTTTTGCGTAGACTTTTCGTCAGCAGCAAAGAGATGGAATTTTGACCCGTTTATTGAACCCTGTCAAGTTCCACTGCTTTGATTTTTAGAGAGCTGCCTCGGCTTCTGTGTTTTCAGGCCGCGGCTGCTCTCTCATCAGCGCAGCCCATGACTATAGCATGCTTTCTGAGGAGCGCAAGCCCTTGCCGCGGATTTGACGCCTCAGCCGGCGGCAAACACCTTGGCAGCCTCGGCCTGTGGCGCCTCGGCGTCGAGCACGCGCTGAAGTGACGCGGCGAGGCGCCGCGCATCTGCACGGAGCAGGCGCTGCTTGATCGACGGAATCTGCGCCGGATGCATCGAGAAGCTGCGCAAGCCCATCGCCAGCAGCAGTGCGGTGAAGGCCGGGTCGCCGGCCATCTCGCCACAGACACTTACACCCTTCCCGGCCGCCTGGGCCTCGGCGATCACCTTGGCAATGAGCCCCAGCACTGCAGGATGCCAAGGGTCGTAGAGATGCGACACGGCATCATCGGCACGATCGATGGCCAGGGTGTACTGGATGAGATCGTTCGTGCCGATGGATACGAAATCGAAGTAACGCAGGAACTGACGCAGGCTGATTGCGGCCGCGGGCACCTCGATCATGGCACCCAGCTCCACCGGTGTGTACAGCCGCCCGGCGTCGTCGAGTTGCCGGCGCGCACGCTCCAGCGCGTCGAGCGTCATCCGCACTTCGTTCAGGTGAGCCACCATCGGTATCAGTATCCGCACGCGCCCGTACGCGCTGGCGCGCAAGATGGCTCGCAGCTGCTGGCGAAACATGCCCGGTTCCGACAGGCTCCAGCGGATCGCACGCAGCCCCAGCGCCGGATTGAGCACATGTTCGTGCCGCAGCTCCTGGATGGTCATGCGCTCCAGCGGCTTGTCGGCACCCACATCCACGGTACGGATCGTCACCGGCAATCCGCGCATGGCCACGACGGCGTCGCGGTAGGCTTCGAACTGCTCATCCTCGTCGGGCAGATCACCGCCGCGGCTCATGAACAGGAACTCGGTCCTGAACAAGCCGACACCCACGGCGCCCGCTTCCACCGCCGCGACGGCGTCGCCGGGTTGTTCGATGTTGGCAAGCAACTCAACCGCCTGGCCATCCAGAGTCACCGATGGCGTATGGCGCAAGCGGTGCAGGCGGGCCCGCTCCAGTTCGCTCTGGCGCTGGCGGAAGCGGTACTCCTCCAGCACGATGGGCGACGGCTCCACGATCACGATGCCCGCATCACCGTCGATGACCACCCAATCGTCGGGCCGGATCAGGCGGCTGGCCTCGCGCGCGCCGACCACCGCCGGGATGTCCATGCTGCGCGCCACGATCGCGGTGTGCGAGGTACGGCCACCGACATCGGTGATGAACCCGGTGAATACGCTGTTCTTGAAGCGCATCATGTCGGCTGGAGCGACATCGTTGGCCACCAGCACCAGGGGATCCTCGCCGGCAAAGTCGCGCGCGGCGAGGCCGTTCGCGGCAACGACAGTCGCATCCGCGGGCTTGCGCGACAGCGCCTGCAATACGCGCTCCACCACCTGCTCGAGATCGGCCTTGCGCTCCCGCAGGTAGTCGTCCTCCATCTCATCGAACTGCCGCGCCAGCACCTCCAGCTGGGCCGACACTGCCCATTCCGCGTTGTAGTGGCGGTCGACAATCCAGCTGCGCGCCGCGCCAGTGAGCGTCTCATCATGCAGCAGCATCAGGTGCACATCCAGCAGGGCCGACAGTTCCGCCGGCGCATCGTCGGGTAGGTCGCGCTGCAGCGTGCTCAGTTCTTCCGCCACCGTGTCGCGCGCCTGGCGCAAACGGCCAACCTCGGCGACGACCTGGTCGGCGCCGACGAAGTAGTGCGCCACATCGACGCGGCTGGAGGCCACGAGCACGGCGCGCCCAATGGCGACGCCGCGGGAAACTGGCACACCGAACAGCTGGATGCTCATGCGCGGCACTGTAGCGCAGCACAACGCAGGACTAGGTACGCCGCAGGGCGCTATTGGCCCTCGCCGAACTTGTCGTTGATCAACGCGATGATGGCGTCCATCGCCGCCTGCTCGTCGTCACCGGAGGTCTCGACTTCGATTTCGCTGCCCAGGCCGGCTGCCAGCATCATCACGCCCATGATGCTCTTGGCGTTGACACGCCGGCCATTGCGCGAAAGGTGCACATCGCAAGCGAAGCTGCCCGCAAGCTTGGTGAGCTTGGCGGATGCCCGCGCATGCAGGCCCAGCTTGTTACTGATCGTGGCGGCCCGTTGGATCATGCGCAGCGGCCCGCTGGGCCTGGTTCTGGGGCGGCGACGCGGTCACCGACATCACACCCTGCGTGGCACCGGCGGTGGCCCGGGTGACCAGGTCATCCAGCGGCTCGCGGGTGCCGTAGCACAGCGTGCGCCAGATCATGGGTACGTTGACACCGGCGACCACGCGCACGCGCGGATCGCCCAGCAGCAAGCTGGCGCCGCGACAGGGCGTGGCCCCGAAGACATCGGTGAGGACCAGCGTGTCCTGGTTCGGGAAGCGGGCGATCTGCAGCCTAGCGGCTGCCTCGACCTGCTGCTCGCTGGAATCCTGCGGCACGTCCAGCGCCTGCACATCGTCGGCCGCATCCGGATAGGCATGCTGCGCGACCGCCTTCAGGGCCGAGGCCAGCGGCGCGTGGGCAATGATCAGGACGGTGGTCATGAAGGCTTGGGTCCACCGTTGATTATGGCGATTCGCCGGCGCTGCAGCAGAAACCAGCCCTGCGACAGCGCGCAGCACAGCGCGAAGCCCGCCATCGCCCCCTGGAAGGCCGCAGGCCGGGGCAGGCCCGCCGCCACCAGCGCATCGATGGCCAGGCCAATCCCCCACTGCAGGCAGAACACACCACTGAAGATCACCAGGTTGAAGGCCGACAGCGCGCGGCCGGCCCAGGCGGGCGGAAACGCCTGGGCCACGGCCGGCTGGCCCAGCGACACGCTGGTCGACAGCACGCACCAAAGTGCCCAATGCACCGCGCCGGCCTGAGCGCCCAGCACGACGATCAGTGCCAGCATCAGCATGCTCAGCGGCAAGGCCCAGGTGATCACCTGCCAGGCATGCACGCCTGCCTGCGCCAGCCGCGGCATGACCACGCCCCAACTCATGAAGGCCACCAGCATGCACAGGTTGATGCCGAACAGCCCCTGCGCAGCCTGCGCGGCCGAGCGGCCGGCCACGTCCGTCAACCATGGGCCTGCCCACAACGCCTGGATGGCGATCATGCCGCCATAGCTGAAGAAGCCCAGCGGCGCCATGGCCACGAACACCGGGTGGCGCATGATGTCGCGGTAGCGCCCTTCGGCGGTCATTCGCGGCGCCGGCGCGCCCCCTGGCACCGCCCAGGCGATGAGCAGAATTGCCAGCAGCATGGCGGCCGCCAGCGCCACGAACAGACCTCGCCAGCCCCACAGCGGCAGCAGCATCTGCACCGGCAGCGTGGAGGCCACCATGCCCATCGAGCCGGTCATCAACATCCACGAGTTCAACCGCAGCTGTGTGGCCGTTTCGAACAGATGGCGATAGCAGGTCAGCGGCGCCATCAGGCAGGCAGCCACGCCCATGCCGATCAGCAGCCGCGCCAGGCTCAAGGACAGCAGCCCTTGCGCACGGGCGAACGCGGCACAACCCACCACGGCCAGGCACAGCAGCACCAGCAGCACGCGCCGCGGCCCGAAGCGGTCCAAGGCCCGGCCCAAAGGCAGTTGCAACGCGGCAAAGCCCAGGAAGTACACGCCGGCCAGCAGCCCCAGATCGGCCGGACCCAGACCCAGCTCGCTGCTGAACGCTGGCGCCAGCGTGGCCGTGATGGCGCGCAGCAGCGCCGACAGGAAATAGGCAAAGGCGAAGGCCAGCACGACCGCCAAGGCGCGGCTGCGCGACACCCGGCTCATGGGCCGAGCCGCAGGTTGGCGAAGAAGGTGTCGGCCGCTTCGGCATTGGCGCGCTCACCCAGCATCGTGGCTTGGTACACCCGCGTGCCCTTGCTGAACACGGCCGTCTGGCCGACCGCCGCACGGCCATCGGGCATGCTACCGCTGAAGCTGCTGCGCCGGGTCATCGCATTGGGCGTGGCGCCTTCCAGCTTCAACGGCATGTGCTCCGCCGCATCGGCCGACAGGTTGCGGCGGGTCGCCGCTTCCAGTTCGGCCAGCGCCGGGCCCACCCTGACCGGGTCGCCAACATCGGCAAACGCCAGCGCGAAGGTCGCACCATCCGCATTGCAGGCATGCAGAACCAGACGCGCCTCCGCGCCGGCCAGCGGCAGCCGGCGTGCCTGATGCTCAGGTTTGCAGGGGAAAAGCAGCGTGATGCCGCCCGCCTCAGGGCGCACCTCGCGCCAGTCGAGGGCCGGTGCGCAGCCTGTCAGCAGCCCGGCGGCGGCCCACGCCAGGCAGTGGAAGCGTCGATTCATCGGGCGCGGATTATCGAGCCTGCTTCCGTGCAAGCCGATCGTGTCGATCGGTCGTGAAGAAATGCCGGAGCCGGCGGCGCAATACAGGCCGACCCCGCAGTCGCGGGCTGGTGCAAACCGGCGCACGCACCAAACTGCCGACCATAGAGGAACAACGCTGACGCGGGCCTTCCAGGTTCACCGTCAGGCCCTTTGGAGCGCAAGTGATGGATCTTTCAGACCTGCCGAATTCGCCCGCCAAGCCGCCAATTCCGGGCCGCACCGGCGGCGACGCCTTGCGCGACATGCTGGATCAACTCGGCCGCGAGGTGGTGGCGCCGATGACTGCGGCGCTGGAGCGCGTGAACGCCTTTTCCACCACCGGCCGCATCGACCGCGCCAGCCTGCGCGCGCTGCGTGAAGAGATCGAATGCGCGCGGCGCCTGGGGCTCAGCGCCCAGCAGATCAGCCGCTTCAGCTCGGGGCGGGTGCAGCCGCAGCACACCCGCCTGAACCTGACGCAGAGTCTGCGCGACGCGCTGGCCCAGCGCAGCCGCGAAACGGCCTCGCGTGGCATTGACCTGAGGCAGGACCTGCAGCCGGCCGAAATCATGGCCGACGCATCGATGTGCGCCGCACTGCTGCAGGCGGTGCTGGATTGGAGCTTCGAGCATGCGCGCTCGCACATCGAGTTCCGCATCGACATCAAGCCCTGGCCCGTGCAGGCGCGGCTGTCGTGCCGCTTTGCGTACATTCCGGCCGACGAGGTGTGCGACGCTGCTGCGCCCGGCACCTACAGGCTGGAAACCATTGCCTGGCAGTTGCTGCTGCGCCTGGCCCATTGCCTGAATCTGCGCGTGCAGCGCGAGGAGCGCGCAGGCAGCACGCAGCTGACGCTGGAGTTCCCGCAGACGGTGACCGAGGGCCTGACCACGCTGACCTTGCTGGACCTGGATGCCCCGCCCGGCGCACCGCCGAACTCGCAGCCGATGGTCGGGCGGCATGTACTGGTCGTGGCCAGCCGCCGCGAGACCCGCAACGCGGTGCGCGAGACACTGCGCTCGATGGGCCTGATGATCGACTACGTGGCGTCGGTGGACGAGGCACGCGAGTTCTGCAGCGGCGGCCTGCCGCACGCCATCGTCTACGAGTCCGCGCTGGCCGGCGAGAACTTCCGCAAGCTGCGCGCCGAATGGACGCGCGAGGTGCCGTCGCTGGCCTTCATCGAGATCACCGAGCAGGGCCGCGAGCTGAAGGTCTGCGACCTGGGCGGGCAGCACACCTCGCGTGTGGGCCGCGACGTGCTGGTTCGCGCGCTGCCGGGCGCTTTGAGCTTCGAGCTGTCGAAGGCCGCCTGAGCGACGTTCAGGCCACGGCGTCGGCCACGCCGGCGGCGTGGGCCTGCTGGTCGGCGTGGTAGCTGCTGCGCACCAGCGCGCCGACGGCGGCATGGGTGAAGCCCATCTTCTCGGCTTCCGCCTCGAACATGCGGAAGGTGTCCGGGTGCACGTAGCGCAGCACCGGCAGGTGGTGGCCGCTGGGCGCCAGGTACTGGCCGATGGTCAGCATGTCGATGCCGTGCGCCCGCATGTCGCGCATCACCTGAAGGATCTCCTCGTCGGTCTCGCCCAGACCGACCATCAGGCCGCTCTTGGTGGGCACGCCGGGCACGGCTTCCTTGAAGCGCTTCAGCAGGTTCAGGCTGAAGGCGTAGTCCGAGCCCGGACGCGCCTGCTTGTACAGCCGTGGCACCGTCTCCAGGTTGTGGTTCATCACGTCCGGCGGCGCCGCCTTCAGGATGTCCAGCGCGCGGTCCATGCGGCCACGGAAATCGGGCGTCAGGATCTCGATGCGGGTGGCCGGCGACAGATCGCGCACGCGGCGGATGCAGTCGACGAAGTGCGCCGCGCCGCCGTCGCGCAGGTCGTCGCGATCGACGCTGGTGATGACCACGTACTTCAGCTTCAGCGCGGCGATGGTCTTGGCCAGGTTCTCGGGCTCATCGGCATCCAGCGGGTCGGGCCGGCCATGGCCCACGTCGCAGAAAGGGCAGCGCCGCGTGCACTTGTCGCCCATGATCATGAAGGTGGCGGTGCCCTTGCCGAAGCATTCGCCGATGTTCGGGCACGAGGCTTCCTCGCACACCGTGTGCAGGCGGTGCTCGCGCAGCACCTGCTTGATCTCATAGAAGCGCGTGCTCGGGCTGCCGGCCTTGACGCGGATCCAGTCCGGCTTCTTCAGCACCGGCGCGGCCACCACCTTGATCGGGATGCGCGAGGTCTTGGCTTGCGACTTCTGCTTGGCGCTGGCGTCGTAGCCCGGTTCGGCGTCGGGGCGGGTGTCGGAGGTCGGCATGGCGTGTGCGGCGTGGTCAGGGGCTCAGCTGGGATTGCAGCCGCTGGCCCAGCTGGCCCGCCACGGTCTGCCAATCGGCCTGCACGCCCAGTGTAGCCAGATCGATGGTGCGCAGCCCGGCATAGCCGCAGGGGTCGATGCGCTCGAAGGGGCTCAGGTCCATGGCCACGTTCAGCGCCACGCCGTGATAGCTGCAGTGGTTGCTGACCTTGATGCCCAGCGCGGCGATCTTGCCCAGCCCGCGGAACGGGTCGTCCGCCGGCCGCGGCCCGGCCAGTGCCGCATGGCCGAAGGGGTCGTCCAGCCGCACGTAGATGCCCGGCGCACCGGCCACCCGGTGGCCGGTGACGCCGTGCGCTTCCAGCACCTTCAGCACCGCCTGCTCCAGCCGGTAGACGTATTCCTTGACGTACATGCGCAGCCGGCGCAGGTCCACCAGCGGGTAGGCCACCACCTGGCCGGGGCCGTGGTAGGTGACCTGGCCGCCGCGGTTGCTCTGCACCACCGGGATGTCGCCCGGCGCCAGCACATGCTGGGCGCGGCCGGCAATGCCCTGGGTGAACACCGGATCGTGTTCCACCAGCCACAGCTCGTCCTCGGTGTCGGGCGTGCGCCGCGCGGTGAAGTCCACCATGGCCTGCAGCGTCTCGGCGTAAGCACGCCGCCCCAGCAGGCGCTGCTGCACTACAGCACCACCTTGACCAGCGGGTGCCCGCTCAATGCGCGGTAAAGGTCGTCGAGCTGTTCGCGCGAGGTGGCGGTGACGTGCAGTGTCAGGCCCATGTACTTGCCGCCACTGCTGGGGCGCAGTTCCAGCGTGGCGCGGTCGTAGCCCGGGTCGAAGCGGCGGGCGATGTCCACGACCGCCTGCTCGAAGGCCGGGTCGTTGGCGCCCATCACCTTGATCGGAAACAGGCTCGGGTATTCGATCAGCGATTCGCGTCCGTCGGTGGCCATGGGCTGCCGTGCCTCAGATCGACTGCAGCGTCTTGGCCCGCTGGTAGGCCTCGTGCAGCCGGGCGTACACCGGGCCGGGCTTGCCGCGCAGCGCACCGTGTCCCACCGCCTCGCCGTCCAGCCGCGTCACCGGCAGGATCTCCTTCGTGGCCGAGCTGATCAGCACCTCGTCGGCACTGCGCACGTCGGCCTCGGGAATGGGCCGCAGGTTGTAGGCAATCCCGGTCTCTTCGCACAGCTCGCGCAACAGGTCGAAGCGGATGCCTTCCAGCACATGTTCGCTCTTCGGCGCACCGAGCAGCGCGCCTTCGTGCGCGATCCAGACGTTGCTGCCCGATGCCTCGGTCAGGAAGCCGTCGCGGAACATGATGGTCTCCATCGCGCCATGGTCGGCCGACATCTGCCGCGCCAGCACATTGCCCAGCAGACTGACGCTCTTGATGTCACCTCGCTCCCAGCGGAAATCGCGCGCCGTCACGCAGGCCACGCCATGGTGGCGCTGCTCGGCGCTGGGCGGCTTCATCGGGTTGGCCATCATGAAGACGGTGGGCTCCACCTGCGCCGGCATCACATGGTCGCGCGGCGCCGGGCCGCGCGTCACCTGCAGGTAGACCACCTGGTCGTCCGCACCCGTCTGCGCGGCCAGCCGGGCCACCAGTTCGCGGCAGCGCTCCAGCCATTGTTCGCGGGTGTGCGGGTTGGCGATGCGGATCTTCTGCAGCCCACGCTCCAGCCGCGCCAGGTGCTCGTCGAAGCGGAACAGCCGCCGCCCGTACACCGGCACCACGTCGTAGATGCCGTCGCCGAAGATGAAGCCGCGGTCCAGCACCGACACCTTCGCATCGCACACGCGGCCGTAGTCGCCGTTGAGATAGCAGGGGGTATCGGGCAGCGTGGGGGACATGGCTACGGCTCCTGGCAATGCGGGGCAGCTTACTTGATCCAAAGCCGCAGGGCATCCCAGGTGCGGCTGATGATGCCGGCCAGTTCCACCGGCTGCAGCACCACCAGCGGCACCGTCACCACGGGCGTCCCGGCGGCAGTGCTGACCTTGATCTGCCCCACCTGCTGGCCCTGTGACAGCGGCGCCAGCAGCGGATCGGTGCGCTCGACCTGGGTCTTCAGCTTGTCGCCCTCGCCCTTGGGCACGCTGACGAACAGCCCGCCCGGCGCGCCCAGCGCAGCCTCGGCGGCCGTTCCCTTCCACACCGGCACCGTGACCACCGGTTTGCCGGCATCGAACAGCCGCACCGTGTCCCAGGCCTGGAAGCCCCAGTTCAGTAGCTTCTGGCTTTCGGCCGCACGCGCCTCGCGCGAGGCCGTGCCCAGCACTACGCTGACCAGCCGGCGCTTGCCGTTGGGCATCTCGCGCACGGCGCTGGCCACCAGGCAGTAGCCGGCCGCCTCGGTGTAGCCGGTCTTCATGCCGTCCACGGTCGGGTCGCGGCCCAGCAGCAGGTTGCGGTTGTCCTGCTTGATGCGGTTGTAGGTGTACTGCCGCATCGAGTAGTACGGATAGAAGTCCGGGAAATCGGTGATGATCCTCGCGGCAACGGTCGCCACGTCGCGTGCCGACGCATAGTGGCCGGGCTCGCTGAGGCCGGTGACGTTGCGGAACTGCGCGTTCTTCAGCCCCCAGGCCTGGGCCTGCTTGTTCATCATCGCGACGAAGGCGTCGAGCGAGCCGCCCACCGCCTCGGCCAGCGCCACCGAGGCGTCGTTGCCGCTCTGCACGATCATGCCCTTCAGCAGCTCGTCCACGGTGGGCGTCATCGTCGTGTCGATGAACATCAGCGAGCCGCCGCCCTTGCGCTCGGCCCAGGCGCGCTGCGACACCGGCAGCGTCTGCTCCAGGCTGAGCTTCTTGTCGCGGATGGCCGAGAACACCAGGTAGGCGGTCATCAGCTTGGTCAGCGACGCCGGGTCGGCTCGCGCATCGGCCTCGCGCTCGGCCAGCACCTGCTGGCTCTGCAGATCGACCAGGATGTAGCTGCGCGCGGCAATCTCCGGCGGCTGTGGCGCCTGCGCGAAGCTGCACAGGGTGGTGGCCAGGGCCACGCAAAGGACGAGGAATCGTTTCATCGGTTCGGCAAGAGTGACGAGAAGGCCGACGCCGCGCATCAGGTCGCAGCGCCGGTCACCAGGGTTTTCAGCAGCGGCAGCTGCCCGTGAAAGAAATGGCCGGCACCGGGCACCACCGTCACCGGTTGCGACAGCGGACGCGCCCATGCGAGCACGTCCGCCAGCGGCACCACGTCGTCGGCCTCGCCATGGATCACCAGCGTGCCGGCCGGCACCGCCGGCATGTCGAAGCGGCTGGCCGCCGGGCCCACCAGGACCAGGCGTTCGGCCGCCTGCTCGGCGGGCAGACTGGCGGCAACCCGCGCAGCGATATACGCGCCGAACGAGAAGCCCGCCAACACCAGCGCCTGGCCCGGCTGGCGGCAGGCGGCCAGCACAGCCAGCGCGTCCGCGGTCTCGCCACGGCCTTCGTCCCAGGCGCCGGCCGAGGCGCCGACGCCGCGGAAGTTGAAGCGCACCGCCTCGTAGCCCCGTTGCACCAAGGCGCGCGCCAGCGTCTGCACCACCTTGTTGTCCATCGTGCCGCCATGCAGCGGGTGCGGATGGCACACCAGGGCCAGGCCGCGCACCGTGCCGGCCGGCGTATCGATGGCGCCTTCGATGTCACCGGCCGGGCCGGCGAGCTTCAGCCTGCGGGTCTGGGCGTTCATGCCCGGGTGTCAGCGGCCGACGTCGGGCGACAGCAGCAGGCGCTCGACCACGCGGCCTTGCTTCAAGTGGCTGTCGACGATCTCGTCGATGTCCTGCTGGTCGACGAAGGTGTACCAGACGCCCTCGGGATAGACCACGGCCACCGGGCCGCCGGCGCAACGGTCCAGGCAGCCGGCCTTGTTGACGCGCACGCCGCCCGGTCCGGCCAGCCCGCTGGCCTTGACCCTTGACTTGCAACGATCGAAAGCCGCCTGGGCATCGTGCTGCGCACAGCAGGCCTCGCCGTTGTCGCGCTGGTTCAGGCAGAAGAAGATGTGATGCTGGTAGTAGCTCAAGGCTTGGAGCGGACCACGGTGGTGGTCGCTGGGCGGGTAAACCCGGGATTGTAGGCAGCCTGCGCACGGCGGCCGGGCGCATGCCCCTTCAGTCCGAACGCTCGGCGCCCAGCCGACCGAGTTGCCAGACGATGGCCGCATAGGGCCACAGCCAGCCGATCCATTGCGCCACGCCGTGGAAGCGGATGAAGCGGCCCTGCTCCCAGTTCTGCAAGCTCTGGGCAAAGTAGGGGTCGACCGGCGCCTGGCTGACCAGCATCACCAGCGCGCCCAGCACCACCAGGCCCAGCCCGGCGGCGGCGCGCGGCGGCCACAGCGCGCACGCCGCCGCCAGCAGCAGGCCCAACGCCCAGGCCGGCAGCGTTTGCGGTGTCACCCAGGCCAGCGCATTGGCCGGCCCGAAGCCCAGTGCCGTGGACAAGGTGCTGGCCAGCAGCGCCAAGGCCAGCAGCCCCAGCACCAGCAGCAGGCGCCGCAGCCCGCGCCGCGCCACGCTGAAGGCCACCAGGCAGGGCGCCAGCAGCCCTAACGTCTGCACCAGACCATCGGACAGCGGCGGCAGCGGCTGCACCGCCGGGCCGGCGGACAGCAGAAGGTCATGAAGGCGCGCGGCCCAGGGCACCTCGTCGACCAGCGCGAGCAGTGCTTCGCGCAGCGGCGGCGCCACATGGCCCACGCCCAGCGGCGCCGGCGTCGGAAACAGCAGCGCCACCGGCCACAGCGCCAGCAGGCTCAGTGCGCCGGCGCTGTCGCGCACGAACCAGCGCTCGCGCGCCGCCTGCCAACGCTGCAGCAGGCCGGCCGCCTGCAGCAGCGCCGCCAGCGCAATGCCGGCCGCGGTGCCGCCGCTGTTGAGCGCCCAGTCCACCCGCGAGGGCACCCGGCCCGGCAGGAACTGCTGCGTCACCTCGGTGGCCAGCGACAGCGCCGCGCCCGCCAGCAGAGCCAGCAGCGCCGCGCGCTGGGACGAGCGGCCGCCGCGCACCTGCGCCAGGTACAGCAGTGCGCCCAAGGGAAGGTAGCCCAGCACGTTGGACCAGACGTCGAAAGGGTCGCGCCAGGGCGGCCAGGGCAACCAGAACAGGCCAAGCCCCCCAATGCCTGGCGGCCAGCGCCAGCCGCTGAAGGGATACAGGCTGGCATAGACCAGCAGCCCGACATAGACCAGCGCCAGTGGGGCGGCCGAACTGCGTTGGTGCAGGGACAGGGCCACTGCCACGCGGGATCAGAAGGGCTTGACCACCACTAGCACGACGATCGCGGTGAACAGCAGCACCGAGCTTTCGTTGAACACCCGGAACCAGCGGTCACCCCGATGGTTGGCGTTCTGCTCGAAGCGGCGCAGCAACCGGCCGCAGACATGGTGATAGGCCAGCACGCCCAGCACCAGCAGCAGCTTGGCGTGCATCCAGCCATTGCCGGCACCCAGGCCCACCCCGTAGTAGAGCCACAGCACCAAGCCCAGCAGCACCGCCGGCACCGCCAGGATGCCGGCAAAGCGGTACAGCTTGCGCGCCATCAGCAGCAGGCGCGCGCGCTCCGCCGCGCTGTCGGGTGCCACCATCGCCAGGTTGACGAACAACCGCGGCAGATAGAACAGGCCAGCGAACCAGCTGGCAACGAAGACGATGTGGAAGGCCTTGACCCAGAGATATCCGCTACCCATGCGGCAATTATCGGCCTGCCATAGCAGGCCAGAAGAAAAACGGCCCCGGCACGAGGCCGGGGCCGACAAGCCCTATCGCTGTCAACACGCTAAGGCACCTGCTCAGGGAGGAAAAGCAGGGAATGACAACCTTGCGGCTATCATTCAATTTCGACTCTAGCAGACGCCCCGGCGTTTGTGAAAGAGCAGTTTTCCGGGTCGGCCCCCCGTCCGGGCGCCCCTGTTGCAGGGCCTTCCGGTGCGGCGCGGCACCGCCCACCGCCGAGGAGGCCCGCCTTGCAGACACCACCCCCCTTCCCCGCCAGCCGCCCGCGCCGCCTGCGGCGCGACGCCTTCACCCGCAACCTGGTGCGCGAGCACCGCGTGGCGCCGCAGGACCTGATCCTGCCGGTGTTCGTGCTCGACGGCAGCAACGTCACGCAGGACGTGCCCAGCATGCCCGGCGTGCAGCGGCGCAGCATCGACCGGCTGTTCGCCACCGCCGAGGAATGCGTATCGCTGGGCGTGCCGGTGATGGCGCTGTTCCCGGTGATCGAGGCCTCGCTGAAGACGCCCGATGGCCGCGAGGCCACCAACCCCGGCGGCCTGGTACCGCGCGCGGTGCGCGAGCTTAAGAAGCGCTTCCCCGAGCTGGGCATCCTGACCGACGTGGCGCTGGACCCCTTCACCAGCCATGGCCAGGACGGCCTGCTCGACGACAGCGGCTACATCGTCAACGACAGCACCGTGGCCGTGCTGACCGAGCAGGCGCTGGTGCAGGCCGAGGCCGGCGTGGACATCGTCGCACCCAGCGACATGATGGACGGCCGCATCGGCGCCATCCGCCAGGCGCTGGAGGCGCGCGGCGCGATCCACACGCGCATCATGGCCTACAGCGCCAAGTACGCCAGCGCCTTCTACGGGCCCTTCCGCGACGCGGTGGGCTCGGCCAAGAACCTGGGCAAGAGCGACAAGAAGGTCTACCAGATGGACCCCGGCAACACCGACGAAGCCCTGCGCGAGGTGGCGCTGGACATCGCCGAAGGCGCCGACATGGTGATGGTCAAGCCCGGCATGCCGTACCTGGACATCGTGCGCCGCGTGAAGGACGAGTTCCGCGTGCCGACCTTCGCCTACCAGGTGAGCGGCGAGTACGCGATGCTGAAGGCCGCCGCGGCCAACGGCTGGCTGGACCACGACGCGGTGATGATGGAATCGCTGCTGGCCTTCCGCCGCGCCGGCGCCGACGGCGTGCTGAGCTACTTCGCCCTGGACGCCGCCCGGCTGCTGCGCAAGGCCTGAACGCGCCGCGCATGCGCGTCTTCCACGTCAGCGCGGAACATTTCGTCGAGCTGGCAGCGCTGCCGGCAGCGCTGCCGCCGGAGGGCTTTCTGTGGATCGGCAGCGGCCGCCGCGAGTTCGAGGTCTCGGTGGCCGAGGTGCAGGCGCGGCTGCAGGCCTGGACCGGTGGCCAGCTGGTCGAGCTGCACGTGCGCGACCTGCTCAGCCAGCAGTTGCCGTCGAGCTTCGACACCACCTCGTGGTACGACCTGCTGGTGTTCCGCCGTCTGGCGGTGGGTGCCGGCACCGACACCTCGGAAGACGTGGCCGGCTCGCCGGCCGCAGCGCGGCGGCTGCTGGCGGCCATCGACACCAGCCCGGTGGGCTTTGCCGTCTTCGACCGCGTGCTGGTCACCGTGCACCCCACCGACTGCGCGGTGCGCGACTACTTCGCGCAACGGCTGCAGCAGCAGGCCGATGGCGTGGAGCTGCGTGGCCCGACCCGGCTGCCCACCAGCCCGGCCGACCTGATGCTGCGCATGGCCAACCACATGGTCGACGGCTACCTGGAGCTGCGGCGCCAGCTGACGCGTCAGCTGGGCGCGCTGCAGAACGAGTTGCTCGATCCGAAGAGCCGCTTCGACGACTGGAAGGTGCTGCTCGACGCGCGCAACACGCTGCACCTGCTGGAGGACACCTGTGACGACCAGCGCAGCGCGATGCAGGAGTGGATCGACGCGCTGGACGAATGGCCGGTGGACAGCGACGCCAACGCGCGGCTGGAGCGCGAACTGCTGCGCGTGCGCTCGCGCGACGTGCTGGAGCACATCGAGCGCGTGCTGAGCCACGTGCGCCGGCTGGAGCATTCGGCCGAGGTGGCGGTGCAGATGCACTTCTCGGCGCTGGGCCATCGCACCAACGACATCATGCGCACGCTGACCGTGCTGACCGCGGTGTTCCTGCCGCTGAACCTGATCACCGGCTTCTTCGGCATGAACTTCGACACCCTGCCGCTGATCCATTCGGCCACCGGCATCTGGGCCGCGGTGGCGGTGATGGCGGCCGTGGGCGTGGGCCTGATCGTCTACTTCCGCCGCAAGCGCTACCTGGGTTCGCACTTGCGCAAGTAGCGCGCTGCGCCGTTCAACTCGCGTAGGGGTCGGAGAAGCCCAGCTGCCGCATCAGCACCGACTCGCGTGCCTCCATGCGCTCGGCCTCGGTGTCGGACTGCTCATGGTCGTAGCCCTGCGCATGCAGGCTGCCGTGCACCAGCAGATGTGCATAGTGCGCAGGCAGCGGCCGGCGCGCGGCGCGCGCCTCGCGTTCGACCACCGGCGCGCACAGCACCAGGTCGGCCTGCACCAGCGGCGCACGCGCGTAATCGAAGGTCAGCACGTTGGTGGCGTAGTCCTTGCCACGGTAGTCGCGGTTCAGCGCACGGGCCTCGTCCTCGTCGACGATGCGCACGGTGATCTCGGCAGGCGCCTCCAGCGCCGCGCGCACCCAGCGCGCCACCCGGTGCCGCGGCAGCAGCGCGCGGTGCCGGCCGTCGGGCATCTGCAGCGACAGCCTCAAGGGGGGCCGCGCCATGCTCAGCTGGCCTCGCTGCGCTGCCGCGCGGCGTCATAGGCCGCCACGATGCGCGCCACCAGCGGGTGGCGCACCACGTCGGCGGCCTCGAACTGCGTGAAGGCCACGCCGGGCACGCCGGCCAGCACCGACTGCGCCTCGACCAGCCCGCTCAGGCGCCCCTTCGGCAGATCGATCTGGCTGACGTCGCCGGTGACCACGCAGCGCGAGCCGAAACCGATGCGCGTCAGGAACATCTTCATCTGCTCGCTGGTGGTGTTCTGCGCCTCGTCCAGGATGACGAAGGCATGGTTCAGCGTGCGGCCGCGCATGAAGGCCAGCGGCGCCACTTCCAGCAGGCCCTTGTCGAAGGCGCGGGTCACGCGTTCCAGGCCCATCAGGTCGTACAGCGCGTCGTACAGCGGGCGCAGGTAGGGGTCGACCTTCTGCGCCATGTCGCCGGGCAGGAAGCCGAGCCGCTCGCCGGCCTCCACTGCCGGCCGGGTGAGCACGATGCGCTGCACCGTGCTGCGCTCCAGCGCATCCACCGCGCAGGCCACGGCGAGGAAGGTCTTGCCGGTGCCGGCCGGGCCGATGCCGAAGCTCAGGTCGTGCGTCAGGATGCCGCGCAGGTAGCGCAGCTGGTTCGGCGAGCGCGCCGCCAGGTCGGCACGGCGGGTGTGCAGCACCACCGGCGCGGCCGCGTCCGGCGCCGCGGCCGGCTCGCGCAGCGCGTGCTGCAGCGCCTCGGCCTCGATCGGCCGGCCTGCGCCTTCGTACAGGCGCTGCAGCAGCGCCAGCGCAGCTTGCGCGGCCGCCGCCTCGCCTTCGATGCGGAACTGCTCGCCGCGGCGCCCGATGCGCACAGCCAGCGCGGTTTCGATGCGGCGCAGGTGCTCGTCCAGCGCGCCGCACAGGTGGGCCAGCCGGGTGTTGTCCGGCGGCGTGAAGGCGTGGCGAAGGATCACGTCGAGCAGGGCCGACCGCAGCCGGGCCGGGAAGCGGAACAAGCGCACATTGTCGCCCGCCGTGCGCAGGGGGTTCCTCCGGCAGAATCGGCGGCCACATGCAGCGCACCCGCCCCTTGCCCGCATCCCGGCGTCACGGCAACGGTCCGTGCGTACGCCCGACGCCGGCAGTGTTCTGGATGCTGCTGCTGGTGTGCGCGATGGGCCTGTCCAGCATGGCGCAGGCGGCGTCGCCGACCGTGCGCATCCATGCGGCCCAGGCGGTGGTGTCCGACGGAGCCAGCTTCCCCACCGACAAGCCAGCGCCACTGGTGGACCTGCCCGACGACTGGTCGCTCAGCCGGCCGGGCAGCGCCGGGCCGGTGTGGTACCGCGTCAGCTTCACCGCCCCCGGCCTGCGCGAAAGCGGCGAGCTGCTGGCGCTGTACATCGAGCATGTCTGCACCAACCTCGAGGTCTACCTGAACGGCCAGTTGCTGCAGCGCGGCGGCCGCATGGAAGAGCCGATCACGCAGAACTGCAACCACCCGCAGTTGGTCAGCTTGCCGGCGGCGCTGGTCGCACCGGGGCTGAACTCGCTGGACATCAAGGTGGTGGGCCATGCGCTGGACAGCGTGTCGTCACGGCATCGCGCCGGCGGGCTGTCGGCGCTGGAGATCGGGCCGATCGCGGCGCTGGAGCCACGCTTTGCGCAGCAGACGGCGCTGAACGTCGCCGTGCCGCAGGCCGTCAGCGCCACGCTGCTGCTGATGGGCAGCTTCATGTTCGTGCTGGGCTGGATGAACCGTCGCGAGAGCCACCTGGCCTACTTCGGCGCGCTGTCGGTGGGCTGGGCGATCGTCGAATCGCGGCTGTGGCTGCGCAACCTGCCCTTCGACAACGCGGTGGCCGAGTTCCTGCTGTGCGCGATGCTGCCGCTGCTGACGCTGGCCTGCGTGCAGTTCCTGATGCGCTACGCGCAGCATCGCAGCCGGCTGCTGGACATCGCGCTGCCGCTGCAGTGCCTGGTGATGCCGGCCACGCTGGTCCTGGCCGGGCCCGAACGGCTGTACCCGGTGGCCAGCTTCTGGTACGCGCTGCTGGCGCTGCAGACGCTGGCCGCGGCCGTGTACTACCTGCGCACGCAGTACCGGGCGCGCAAGCGCTCGTTCTGGCCGATGGCGCTGCTGCTGTGCATCGCCACCGTGGCGCTGTTCATCGAGTACGCGTCGCAGAAGCTCGGCGTCCGCACCCTGTGGACCCACATGGCGCAGATCGCCACGCCGGTGATGATGGTGCTGGTGGGGCTGCGGCTGCTTCAGCAGCAGGGCAAGGCGCTGCAGGTAGCCGAGGAAAGCAACGCGCAGCTGGAGCAGCGCATCCGCGAGGCCACCGCCGAGATCGAGCGCAACTTCACGCAGCTGGCCGAACTGCGGGTGGAGAAGGTCACCGAACGCGAGCGCAAGCGCATCGCCGCCGACCTGCACGACGACCTGGGCGCCAAGCTGCTGACCATCGTGCACACCAGCGAGTCCGAACGCATCAGCACGCTGGCCCGCGAAGCGCTGGAAGAGATGCGGCTGTCGGTGCGCGGCCTCACCGGCAAGCCGGTGCAGTTGATCGATGCGCTGGGCGACTGGCGCGCCGAGGTGGTGTCGCGCCTGGGCCAGGCCGGCATCGAGGCCGACTGGACCGCGCCCACCGACGACCTGCCGCAGACGCTGTCGGCGCGCGCCTTCGTGCAGACCACGCGCATCCTGCGCGAGGCCGTCAGCAACGTCATCAAGCACAGCGGCGCGACGCATTGCTCGCTGAGCTGCGAGCTCACCGACGGCGACCTGCAGATCATCGTGCGCGACAACGGCAACGGCATTCCGATGGAGCTGGACGGCCGCCTCGACCGCGGCCACGGCATGGCCAGCATGAAGCACCGCGCCAAGCAATTGCAGGGGCAATGCCTGGTCGAATCGGGCCCGGGCTATGGAACCGTGATACGGCTCACGCTTCCGCTGACGCGCGCCATCGAAGCGGCCTGAGCCGCTGCTAGGATGAAATTCCTGCCTGCGGAGCGCCGCCATGACGAACATCCTGCTGCTGGAAGACCTGCCTGAAATCCGCGCCTGGCTCAGCAGCCTGGTGATGCAGGTGTTCCCCGACGCACAGATTGCCGAAGCCGCGCGCGTGCACGATGCGCTGGGCCTGGTGTCGGCCATCAAGTTCGACCTGGCGCTGGTGGACCTGGGCCTGCCCGACGGTTCCGGCGTGGACGTGGTGGCCGCGTTGCGCGAGCACCAGCCCGAAACGCAGAGCGTGGTGGTCACCATCCACGACGACGACGAGCACCTGTTCCCGGCGCTGCAGGCCGGCGCCTTCGGCTACATCCTGAAGGAGCAGGCGCGCGAGCTGATCATCGAACAGCTGCAGCGCATCAGCCAGGGCGAGCCGCCGCTGTCGCCGTCGATCGCGCGCCGCGTGATGGCTTACTTCGCCGCCAAGTCCAAGCCGCAGCCGGCCTCGCCGTCGGCCATGCCGCACGTGTCGCTGACCGAACGCGAGACCGAGGTGCTGCTGCGCGTGGCCAAGGGCTACACGCTGCCCGAGATCGGCCAGCAGCTGTCGCTGTCGCGGCACACCATCGCCGACTACGTGAAGCAGATCTACCGCAAGCTGAACGTCAGCTCGCGCGCCGAAGCCGCGCTGGAAGCGCAGCGCATGGGCCTGTTCGGCCGCTGATTCGCGCGCGGGGTGTGGCCATAATGGCCGCACCATGATCGGACGCCTCACGGGCCATATCGCGGAGAAATCGCCCCCGCAGGTGCTGCTGGACGTGCAGGGCGTCGGCTACGAGGTCGACGTGCCGATGAGCACCTTCTACAACCTGCCCGCTTTGGGCGAGCGGGTGTCGCTGCTGACGCACTTCGTGGTGCGCGAGGACGCGCAGCAGCTGTTCGGCTTCCTCACCGCCGACGAGCGTCACACCTTCCGCCAGCTGGTGCGCATCAGCGGCGTCGGGCCGCGCACCGCGCTGTCCATCCTGTCGGGCCTGAGCGTGGCCGACCTGGCCGATGCGGTGTCGCGGCAGGAAAGCGGCCGCCTGGTCAAGGTGCCGGGCATCGGCAAGAAGACCGCCGAGCGGCTGCTGCTGGAGCTGAAGGGCAAGCTCGGCCCCGACCTGGGCCTGCCTACCGCCGAGGCGCGCAGCGACACCCAGACCGACATCGTGCAGGCGCTGCTGTCGCTGGGCTACAACGAACGCGAAGCGGCGGCCGCGCTGAAGGCGCTGCCGCCGGAGGTGGCCGTCAGCGACGGCATCAAGCTGGCGCTGAAGGCACTGAACCGCTGACGCGGCTCAGTGCTTCTTCTGGCCGTCGGCCAGCGCCTTGACGGGCGCCTTCAGCTCCACGCTTTCGCGCTTGCCGCCGGCGCCTTCGATGACCAGCGTGACCGGCACCGCGTCGCCCACCTTCAGCTCCTGCTTCAGGTCCATCAACATCACGTGATAGCCGCCGGGCTTGAGTTCCACCGCCTTGCCGGCGGGCAGTTCCAGCCCCGTGATGGCGCGCATCTTCATCACGTTGCCGTCCATCACCATCTCGTGGATCTCGACCACGCCGGCCACCGGCGAGCTGGCCGAGACCAGCTTGCCGCCGGCGGTGGACGTGACCTGGCCGAACATGCCGGTGGCCTTCTGCCCTGCCACCGTGCCGCGGACCCACGGGTCCTTGACGGTGGTCTGGGCATGGGCCGCGAACGCGGCGCTCATCAGCAGGGCGGCGAGAACCTTCTTCATGGGGGGCTCCTGTGCATGAAAAGGCGCGATCTTAGGCCTTGCCCCGGCGGCGCCGCGCGACCCCGGCCAACAACCCCAGGCCGCCGAGCAGCATCGCGTAGGTCTGCGGCTCGGGCACGGCGGTGATCGTCTGCAGCACCGGGTAGCCGCCCATCGTGCCGACGGCGCCATAGCCGGCCACCGTCGTGCCGGTCATGCAGACCGCACCCATCATGCCCCCGGGGGCGCAGTCGGCATAGGCCAGCTTGTTGATCTGCGCCTGGGTCAGCGGCGCCAGCGGATCGTCCGGCACGAAGATCATCGCGTAGGCGTTGCCTGGGTTGTTGGCAGGCGTCGGGAAGCCGTAGTACACGCCGCCTACAGCAACGCCAGCCTGTGGCGACCAGCCGTCACCGCCCAGGCCGGTCCAGAAGGTGTTGGTGCTGTTGTTCTTGAAGGTGGTGACGAACCAGCCTCCCAACGCATCGTCGCGGACCGACTTGAGCTGGTAGTTCAGGTCCAGCCAGGTCATGCTGTCGTTGGGGAAGCCGACGTTGTTGCCTGTCATCGATTCGCTGAGTCTGCCCTTGAGGTTGGTCACCTGGCCGGTGTGCTCGTTGAAATCGAAGGTGCCGATGAAGATGGTGTCGTTCGGCTGAGTGTCAGGCTCGTAGAACTGCTGGAAGACCTTGTAGGTCATCTCGTGCGCCTGGGCCAGCGGCCATGCGCTCGTCAGGGCCAGGGCGGCCAGTGCAAGGGCGGTACGTTTCATGGTCTCTCCTCTCTGGGTTGCGGAACGGAAGGGGCCGATCGGCCCCGCAGGTATGGGACCTCGCGGCCCCGGCGGAAAAGTGGCCAGGTCGGCATCGCATTCACCAGCGGCCGGCCAGCAGCTCGGGCATCGTCCAGATGGCCCGCAGCATCACGAAGGGGTTGTTGGCGCCGCTGCTGCGCTCGTTGCCCAGCTCGGCGCTCAGGCGCCACACGGGGTCGGGGCTCCAGGCCAGCGCCAGCGTCGTGCGGCTGGCCGGCCAGTTGGGCAGCAGGCCGGCTTCCACGGCCACCTGCAGCGCCCCCGGGCCGGCCAGGTCCTGCGTGGCCTGCAGGCCTTCGTAGCGCGCGGCCAGCTGCCAGTTCGGCTGGAAATCCCAGGCCACGTCCAACCAGCCGCCCAGCGTGCGGCCGTGGTAGCGCGCGTCGCCGCTGGCGCTGTACAACGAGCCCTGTTCGTCGCGCCACAGCACCGCGCCGCTGAAGAGCAAGGGCCCGTCGTCCGGCCGCCAGCTGAAGCTGCCGCCGACGAGGTTGACGCGGCCGTCGAAGCACACCAGCCCGGTGATGCCGAAGTTGCAGTTCGGCACCTCGTGCGTGTGCCCCGGGCTGTTGGGGCCGCGCGCCAGCGTGCCGCGGCCGGTGGGCTGCAGATAGGCATAGAAGCCGTCCAGCAGCAGCTCGCCCACGCCCAGCTGCACATGCAGCGAAGGCACGGCCGGCAGGTCGCCGCCGCCGGGGAAGCCCAGGCCGCGCCACAGGCCGATGTCCACCTCGCGCAGCAGGCCGTCGGCATCGCCGCGCCAGCCGAGCACGCCGCCTTCGTCGTACCAGTCGGTGTTCAGCGAAGCGCGCTTGACCAGCGGCGTCAGCGAGAAGCGGCCGTAGTCGCCGGCACTGGTGAGCACTGCGCCCATCGGCACCTTGTGGATGCCGGCGCCCAGCAGCCACTGGCCGCTGTCGTCGAAGCGCCGCGCCTGCAGCCAGGCGGCTTCGACATGCACGTTCTCGCCGATGTGCCAACCCACCGCCAGGCTGGCGCCGAGCCAGTCGTTCAGCCGCAGCGCGCCGGCCAGCGTGGCGTGCTCCAGCTTCAGGCCGCGCTGGTCGGGCGCGGTCTGGCCGGTGTCCAGGATGCCCGGCAATGTGGGCGAAGGGATCGGGTCGCCAGCGCCGAGGGCCGTCACCGCCACCGCCGCGCCCACGCGCCAGCCCGGCAATTCGGGCAGCGGGTCGGCCGTCAGCTCGTGGGCACGCAGCGGCGCGCAGGCCAGCAACGCCAGCACACCGGCGACGGCACGGCGGCGAGCCTCAGCGCGCCGCAAAGGGGTCGGCGATGCGCGCATCGGTCAGGAACTCGTGGTCGGTCAGCGTGCGCAGGAAGGCGACGATGTCGGCGCGGTCCTGCTCGCTCAGCGAGATGCGGCTGACCAGGTCGCTCTTGAAGGGGTTGGCCCGGCCGTCGCCGGCATGCGGGCCGCTGTCGATGACGCGCCCGCCAGCGGCGTAGAAGGCCAGCACCTCCTCCAGCGTGGCGATGCTGCCGTCGTGCATGTACGGCGCGGTGACCTCGATGTTGCGCAGGCTGGGCGCACGGAAGCGGCCCATGTCGGCGGCCAGCCCGCTGAGTTCGAACACGCCGCGGTTCGGCTCCGGGAAGGCGCCGGTGCCGCCGATGTTGAACAGGCCGGTGTTGTGGAACGGCGTCTCGACCACGCGCGTCGCCACGTTCACCGTCTGGTCGTTGAAGTTGAAGCTGCCGTGGCAGTGGAAGCATTCGGCCTTCTCGCCGAAGAACAGGTTCATGCCGCGCTCCTCTTCGGCGCTGAGCAGCGCCAGGCCTTGCAGGTAGCGGTCGTACTTGCTGCGGCCGGACACCAGGCTGCGCTGGAAGGCGGCGATGGCCTTGATGACGTTGGCCCACTGGATCGGCTCGGCCTCGCCCGGAAAGGCGGCCGCAAAGCGCAGCGGATAGGCGCTGTCGGCCGCCAGCCGCGCCAGCACCTGCGCCTTGTTGGCATCGTTGACGCCCATCTCCACCGGCCCGGTGCCGAACAGCGGCACCAGCATCTGCGACTCCAGGCTGACCAGCGCCGGATTGGCCCAGGTCAGCGTGGGCGCATAGGCCACGTTGGCCAGCGGCTGCGAGTTGCGGGGGTGGGCTTCGCCGGTGGAGCCGATGGCGGTGGCACGGCCATCGGTGAAGGCCCGCGCCTGCTGGTGGCAGCCGGCGCAGGCTTGCTGCCCGTTGCCCGACAGCCGCCGGTCATAGAACAGAAAGCGGCCCAGCGCCACCTTGTCGGCCGACATCGGGTTGTCGGCGGGCACGCGCGGTTCCGGGAAGTTGCCGGGCAGCGACCAGACCCATGCACTGGTGGAGGTGCTGGTCTGCAGCACCTCGGTGCCGTTGCCGCCGCCGCAGGCGGCCAGCAGGGCGGCCCAGGTCAACGCAGCGACCCGGGCCAGCCGGCAAAGGACGCGGCTCATCGCGGCAGCACCTTGAAGACGGACGGGCTGCGGCCATCGCCCAGCGGCTGGCCGCTGCCGCTGCCGTCGGCGCGCCAGTCGATGCCGAAGGCGGCGAACACCGCCTCGCAATCCGGGTCGGTGGCGCCGGACATGCAGCCCTGCGCGCCGCCCTGGTTGCGGGTCACGTCGCTGGCGGCGAACAGCGCCTGCAGGTCGATGGCGATCTTCTGCGTGGCGCTGTCGAAGGCATCGAACTGCAGCACGGCCCGGTTGGAGCGGCTGCACTGCACGGTGCCCAGCCCGGGGTTGCCGGTGCAGCCGGTGGAGCCCAGGTGGACCAGGAAGGTGCTGGCCGACCAGGCCCTGAAGCTGGGCTCGGCCAGTTCGATCTTGGCGAACTTGCGCCCAGCCTGCCAGCCCCAGCCCATGGCCACCAGGTCCAGCGGCGCCGGTGCCGCGGCCGTGTCGCTGTGGTTCAGCGATTCGGGAACACCCACCGTCATGCGCAGGCCCACGTAGCGGCCTGCCGGCACGCTGCCGCGCAGCCAGGCGTTGGTCTCGGCCGAGCCTTCGATGAAGCAGCCGCCCTGGCCGTCCTCAAGGTCGATCAGCGTGACGGCATCGCCGTTGGCCGCGGTGTGCTGCCACGGCCCGTTCGGCGCCAGCCTCAGCGGCACCGCGACGCCGTCGTCGCGCAGCAGCGCCACCTGGGACAGGTAGAGCCGCAGGTCCTTCAGCAAGGCCACGGCGCCGGTGCTGCCCAGCGGCACGGCCAGCGCCTGGCCGCAGGCCACGGCCGTGGCGCCCGCCACGGCGGCGAACTCGATGGCGATTTCGCGATCGTGGTTCAGGTGCGCGGCCAGGTCGCCGCCGGTGGCGGCCACGCCGGCCAGGGCCTGCAGGCTGCCCGACTTGGCCTGCAGTTGCGCCTGCAGCGCGTCCAGCAGCACATCGTTCGCATCGCCGAGCGCGAAGCTGCCGGCGAACAGGTCGCCAATCGGCCGCGCCAGGCCCATGCCGGCCAGTTGATCGCCCAGATAGGCCGCCGCCGCAGCCAGGGCCGTCGCCGACGGCAGGTTGCCGCTGAAGCCGGCGAAGGCGGTGCCGACGTCCTGGCCCAGCGCACGCGCCAGCACCAGCTCGGTCAGCGGGTTGATCTGCGCCAGGCCTGCCGCCAGCGCCAGGCCGTGCAGCGGTCCGGTGGCTGCGCTCGCGCCGCGTACCCCGCCGCTGGCCTGCAGCAGGCAGGGCGGCGTGACGCCGGCCAGGTCCATCCGGTAGCTGCCGTCGGCCGCGGTGCGTGCGCTGAGCTGGCCGCTCGCGCAGCGCGCCACGACCTGCGCATCGGCCACCGCGGCACCGACCGCCACCGTGCCGCTGAGCACCGTGCCCGCAGGCGCCGGCAGCTCGCCGGCGGCCACGGCATCGCTGCGCACGATCGTCACGCTGTCCCCGCCCCCCCCGCAGGCAGCCAGCAGCCCTGCGGCCGCCACCAGGGCGGCACAGGCGGCCGCGCGAGGGCCGCGCCGCGCCCTGCCGCGTCGATGCATCATCGGTCGCTCCTTCGAGAAGGCGGGTGCGTGGACGCTCAGGCGCGGCGGCTGCGCCGGCGCTGCAGGCCGGCCAGGGCGCCCAGGCCGGCGAGCATCAGCGCGAAGGTCTGCGGCTCCGGCACCGCGGCCACACTCAGCGTGGCCGACATGCCGTAGGCGCCGTGCGACGGCATCAACTGCAACGCATAGTCCGCGCCGCCGATGAACAGCGAATAGTCGCCCGCGCCCAGCAGGAAGCTGCCGCTGACCTTGCCGTCCTTGACGCCATCGCCGCCCACGGCCGGGTTGACGCCGCCCAGGTTGAGCTGCGTGCCGTCGGCGGCATAGCCCTTGAACGTGAAGGTGCTGAGCGGGATCGACAGATCGTTGTTGCCGATCTTCCAGCTGTCGACCGCCTTGAACAGGCCCTCCAGCGACGCGCCGCCGCCCGGCAGCGTTGCCTTGTAGGCATTGCTGGCCAGCGAGGTGTCGTAGTCGGCCCCGCCGGTGCCCTGCGCCGCGCCCACATGCGCCAGGCCCTGGTAGACCGAGAACGCTGGCAGCAGGCCGCCGATGCTGGTGGCCGTGGCGCCCGCGTTCGCCTTCACGTCGATGGTGACGATGGCCGCGTTGTCCAGGTGGAAGCGGAAGGCCCGCACCGCGTGGCTGTCGCCCCAGTCGGCATCGGTGCCGTCGGCCCAGCCGGAATTGCCGCTGACCGCCTGGTTGGCGATGGTGACGCTGGCCGCACTGAGGCCGCTGAAGCTGCCGAAATCGCGGCCGCCGTAGCCGATGTGGGCCAGGGCGGGGGAAGCGGCGATCACGCCGAAAGCGGCGACCATCGCGCCGCGCTGAATGCTGTTCATGAAAGGACTCCTGATGTGTGGTGGGTCCCGGGGCCACGAAGCTGCGCTCGATGCGCCCCGGCCGCGCAGTGCGGCGGGGGCATGGGGTTCAAGCGAAGTTCGGCGGCCGCCGGTCAGGCACGGCCCAGCGCATGCCGCCAGGCTGTGCGTGGCACCCCGGCTGCGACAGGCCTGCCGCGGCCGGGGCGTTCAGCGCCGGATCAGGAGAGGACGGGAGGGGCGCGCGGTTGCGCCGAGGCCCAGGCGAACAGCGTCCGCGGGGCCTGCAGGAACAGGGTCGGCACCGCGGCTGCGGCCACCGCGGGCGGCAGCACGCTGGGCGCCGCCGGCGGCAGCGCGGCCAGGTGGCCGCACAGCGAGCAGTACGGGCAGTCGGCACCCGCCGAGGCGGTGGCCGGCATGCTGTCGTCGGCGCTGCCGCCGTCGACCAGCACCGTGCGCATGCCCTGCGGCGTGCAGATCTCGGCCAGGCTCAGCGGATCGTTCTGCGCGAAGCGCAGCGCATGCGACACGCTGGGCAGCAAGGCCAGCGCCAGCATGGCCACGAGGGCCAGCCAGGACAGGCTTCGCAGGTGCGCGCGCAGGCTCGACATGCCGGCAGTATAGGCGTCCCCCTCGTTCGCGCGCCCGCATCCGCGGGAGGGGACCCCGCAACCACGGGGGTCGCGATAATCGCTGAATGGCCCTGCAGACCGACAGCTTCGAACCCTCGCGCCGCGTGCTCAGTGCCGCGCCCGTGTCGCCCAACGAGGAGGCGATCGAACGCGCGCTGCGGCCGAAGGGCCTGGACGACTATGTCGGCCAGGCCAAGGCGCGCGAGCAGCTGGAGATCTTCATCGGCGCGGCGCGCAAGCGCGGCGAGGCGCTGGACCATGTGCTGCTGTTCGGCCCGCCGGGGCTGGGCAAGACCACGCTGAGCCACATCATCGCCCACGAGCTGGGCGTGAACCTGCGCAGCACCTCGGGCCCGGTGCTGGAGAAGCCCAAGGACCTGGCGGCGATCCTCAGCAACCTCGAGCGCAACGACGTGCTGTTCATCGACGAGATCCACCGCCTGAGCCCGGTGGTCGAGGAGATCCTCTATCCGGCGCTGGAGGACTACCGCATCGACATCCTGATCGGCGAGGGCCCGGCCGCGAGATCGATCAAGCTGGACCTGCAGCCCTTCACGCTGGTGGGCGCGACCACGCGCGCCGGCATGCTGACCAACCCGCTGCGCGACCGCTTCGGCATCGTCGCGCGGCTGGAGTTCTACACGCCCGAAGAGCTGGCGCGCATCGTCACCCGCTCGGCCGGGCTGCTGGAAGTGCCGGCCGACGAAGCCGGCGCCTTCGAGATCGCGCGCCGTTCGCGCGGCACGCCGCGCATCGCCAACCGGCTGCTGCGCCGCGTGCGCGACTATGCCGAGGTCAAGGGTGATGGCCGCATCACGCAGACGCTGGCGCAGGCCGCGCTGGCGATGCTGGACGTCGACCCGCTGGGCCTGGACCTGATGGACCGCAAGCTGCTCGAAGCGGTCGTGCACCGCTTCGACGGCGGGCCGGTGGGCCTGGACAACGTGGCCGCGGCCATCGGCGAAGAGGCCGGCACCATCGAGGACGTGATCGAGCCCTACCTGATCCAGCAGGGCTATCTGCAGCGCACGCCACGCGGCCGCGTGGCCACGCTGGCAGCCTACCGGCACCTGGGCGTGGCCCCGCCGGCCAGCGGCTCGGGCGAACTCTTCCAGGGCTGAGGCCTGCGCCATCGCGCGCCGTTCACCGTTACACACAGAGGCTGTCGAAGTTACACATCGTGTAACGGCCGTGGCCTTCTTCACAGCGGGGCAGTGACGCTTGTAAGCGTGACAACGCGTCGTTAAGGGTTCCCGTTTTCGTGGCAGTGCTCAAGTTGTCGCACGCCATGCCGATACCTACGATCAATCCGTCTGGCTCGCACTGCCTGCCGTGCTGGCCAAACCATGCCCGGCCCGTGCTGCGAAAGATCTCTATGCCTCGCCATCGTCGTCAAGGTTTCACCCTCATCGAGCTGATGATCGCGGTCGCCATCGTCGCCATCCTCGCGATGGTGGCCGTGCCCAGCTACTCGGCCTACATCATGCGCGGCCACCTGGCCGAGGCGACCAACGGCCTGGCTGCGATCCGCGCGCAGATGGAGCGCCACTACCAGGACAACCGCAGCTACGCCACGGTCGGCACCTTCACCACGCCCTGCGCGGCCGACGCCGCCACGCGCACCTTCGGCAACTTCGTGGTCAGTTGCTCCGGCACACCGGATGCCACCACCTTCACCCTGCAGGCCGTGGGCAGCGGGCCGGTCAACGGCTTCACCTTCACCATCAACCAGGCCGACGTGCGCGCCACCACCGCCGCCGCCACGGGCTGGAACACCTGCGCCAACAAGTGGCTGACGAAGAAAGGCCAGGCATGCTGAAGCCGGCTGCTCGCGGCTTCACGGTCGTCGAGCTGATGGTCACGATCGCCTTGCTCGCGCTGCTGCTCGGGCTGGCGATGCCGTCCTTCAGCACCTGGATCAAGAACGCCCAGGTCCGAACCGTCAGCGACGCCCTGCAGAACGGCCTTCGGCTGGCCCAGGGCGAGGCCGTGCGCCGGCACCGCCAGGTGGTCTTCTTCCGCACCAACGCCAGTGCCTGCACCACCGCAGCCACCGCCAGTTCGACCGGCGCGTTCTGGATGGTGCGCACGGTGCCGCTGGTGGCCGGCGATGCAGTCGAAGCCGTGCAATGCGGCGTGCTGACCGACGTGGCTGCGGGTGTGACGATCACCGGCGCCACGGCGCTGTGCTTCAACTCGGGCGGGCGTCAGGTGGCCAACGCCGACCCCGACATCGGCGGCACGGCGTGTGCGCTGGACGCCAGCGGCGCCAGTACCTTCGACGTGGCCAACAGCGGCGCCGACCGGCCGCTGCGCGTGTTCGTCACGCTGGGCGGCAGCGTGCGCCTGTGCGATCCGGCGAAGACGCTGTCCGCCTCCACGCCCGACGGGTGCCCGGCATGAAGACACGCACGCTGCGCCGCAGCCGCGGCCTGTCGATGATCGAGGTGCTGGTGGCCGTGGTGTTGATCTCCTTCGGCATCCTGGGCCTGGTGTCCTTGCAGGCGCGCGCCGTGCAGGTCTCGGTCAGCGCCGAGGACAGCCAGCGCGCCGCGCTGCTGGCCGGCGAGATCGCCGCCACGATGTGGGGCGAGAACACGGTGTCGCTGGATGAGGCGGTGGTCGAAGCCTGGGCCGACCGCGTGGCCGACCCCGCCGTGACCGGCCTGCCCAACGCCACCGGCACGGTGGTCGTCGACGCGGGTGGCGACGTGGCCCGGGTGACGATCACCTGGCGCGCGCCGCATGCCGCCGAGGGCGAAGAGAACCGCTACGTCACCGACATCGTGATCCCGCCGCCTGTGGGTGGGGGGGCCGCACCATGAAACCGATGCCTCGCATGGCCGCCCGCCGCGGCTTCACGCTGATCGAGCTGATGGTCGCGGTGGCCATCGGCATGGTGCTGGTGCTGGCGCTGACGATGGTGATGGTGCGCCACGACACCGGCAAGCGCACGCTGGTGTCGTCGAACGACCTGGCGCTGACCTCGTCCTACCTGGCCTTCTCGATGGACCGGGAGCTGCGCAGCGCAGGCTCGGGCATCACGCAGAACTGGCGCGACAACTTCGGCTGCCTGCTGCGCGTGGCGCGCGGCGGCACGCAGATCCTGCCCCGGGCGGCGGCCTTCCCGGCGCCCTTCGACACCGTGCCGCAGCAGGTGCGCCTGGCGCCGCTGCTGGTGCATGCCGGCGCCGGCGCCAATGGCTCCGACGTGATTGCCGTGGCCACCGGCTCGTCGGGCGTCGGCGAGACCCCGATCCGCGTGCAGCCGGCCTCGGTCACCGCGGTGGACCTGCGCGTCACCAGCACCGTCGGCCTGCGTGGCAATGACCTGGTGCTGATCGCCGAGGACGGCGTGGGCTGCACCGTGCAGCAGCTGGCCGCGCCCTTCACCGGCGGTGCCACGCAGCTGGTCAGTTTCGGCGGCACCTATGCGCAGTCGGAGATCGATTCGCTGGCGCTCACCAGCTTCAGCACCGCGGGCACCGCCTTCCTGTCGCCACTGGGCAATACCACCGGCAACCGGCCGGCGCTGCGGCTGTACGGCGTGGCCGCCGATGGCACGCTGGTCAGCCACGACATGCTGCAGCTGGACGGCACCGATGCCGTGCAGCCGCTGGTGGACGGCGTGGTCGACCTGCGCGCGCGCTACGGGGTGGACACCAACGCCGACGGCCGCATCGACACCTGGGTGGCAGCGACCGACGCCAACTACACCGCGGCCGCATTGACCGCCGGCACGCCGGCCGCGCGCGAGCGGCTGCTCAGCATCATGGCCGTGCGCGTCGGCATGGTGCTGCGCTCCGATCGCATCGAGCGCGACGACGTGGCGCCGGCCTCGCTGACGCTGTTCGGTGACCTGGACGCCGCGCTGCGGCACACCCACAACATCGCCACCGCCGACCGCAAGCAGCGCTTCCGCGCGGTGGAGTTCACCGTGCCGCTGCGCAACGTGATGCTCACCGCCCGCACATGAAGACCCCGCACCGAGCCGCCCTGCCCGCCCGCCGCGCCCAGCGCGGCGCGGTGCTGTTGTTCGCGATGATCGCGCTGGTGGTGCTGCTGATCGGCGCCGCGGCGCTGATGCGCTCGATGAACACCTCGCTGTTCACCGCCGGCAACTTCGGCTTCAAGCGCGACCTGACGAACCAGGGCGAGCGCGCCATCGCCGCCGTGCTGGACCAGGTGTCCGCAGGCGCCCTGGGCACCGAGGGCGCGCGCCAGGTCCATGCCACGGCCAACAACTACCGCGCGTCGATCCTGCCCACCAACGACCAGGGCATCCCGCTGGCGCTGCTGAGCGATGGCGACTTTGCGGCCGTGGGCGTGAACGGCAACGACATCGCGCTGGCCGACATGGGCGTGACGGTGCGCTACGTGATCGACCGGCTTTGCGCCGCCACCGGACCGGCCACCCAGGACGGCTGCACGCTGGCCGGCAACCTGATCCCGGCGGGCAGCAGCTCCAGCGAACTGCTGCGCGCCGAAGACGGCTCCAGCGGCGGCAGCGGCGCGGTGGCGCCGCAGGTGGTCTACCGCATCAGCATCCGCGTCGATGGGCCGCGCCGCACGCAGTCCTTCTTCCAGTCCACCTTCACGATCTGATGGCCCCGCCGAGGTACTCCATGAAGCGCACTTCGTCCGTCGTCCGTCTGAACGGCCTGCTGCTGGCCGCAACCCTGCTGCTGCCGGCCGCGCCGGCCCGTGCGGCCACGCCGCTGGCGGACCAGCCGGTGTTCTCGACCATCGCCGTGCCGGGCAACCTGGCGCTGGCGCTGTCGGTGGAGTTCCCGACGGCCATCAGCGTGGCCCACACCGACAGCACCTACACCAGCACCAAGACCTACCTCGGCTATTTCGACCCGGCCAAGTGCTACGAGTACTTCTACAGCGCCACCGAAACCGAGCGCCACTTCTACCCCGCCGGCCTGGCCACGGACCGCAAATGCACCGGCACCGACGACGCCAAGTGGAGCGGCAACTTCCTGAACTGGGCGACGATGCAGACCATCGACCCGTTCCGCTGGGCGCTGACCGGGGGCTACCGTTCCACCGACACCGCGACGGTGACCATCCTGGAGAAGGCCTTCGCCAGCAGCCAGGGCAGCGACACCAACTTCCCGAACCGCAGCCTGGGCAGTGCGACGCTGGTGTCGGAGAACACGCCGCTCGACTGGTCGGCGATGAACATGCGGATTCGCACGCTGGGCAACAAGATGCGCTTCACGCGCACCGGCACGCTGACGGCCGCAGGCCCCACCGCCTACGACCCGGCAGTCAAGCCGATCGACTCCACGGTCTACGAGCTGAGCGTGCGCGTCAAGGTCTGCGACGACTCGGCCACCGCCGGCGGGCTGGAAGCCAACTGCACCAAGTACCCGGCGGGCAACTACAAGCCCACCGGGCTGATCCAGCAGTACGCCGACCAGATCCGCTACAGCGCCTTCGGCTACCTGAACGACGGCAGCCTGTCGCGCGACGGCGGCGTGCTGCGCGCGCAGCAGAAGTTCGTCGGCCCGACGATGCCGGTGCCCGGCAGCACGCCGGTGTCCAACGCCGCCAGCGAATGGGACGCCAGCACCGGCGTGATGACGATCAACCCCGACGCGACCGATGCCGCGAACACCAGCACGCTGTTCGGCGTGACGGTGAACAACTCCGGGGTGATGAACTACCTGAACAAGTTCGGCCAGATCACGCCCGGCACCTACAAGACCTATGACCCGGTGGGCGAGCTGTACTACGCGGCGCTGCGCTACTTCAAGAAGCTGGGCAACGTGCCAGAGTACACGTCGATGGGCAGCGCCACGACGGCGACGAAGACCACCTGGATCGACGGCTTCCCGGTGATCACCGAGTGGAACGACCCGATCCAGTACTCGTGCCAGAAGAACTTCATCCTCGGCATCGGCGACGTCAACACGCACGCCGACCGCAACCTGCCCGGCGCCACCGGCAGCTCCGAGCCGAGCAAGCCGTCGATGGTGACGGCCGACACCACCGTCGACGCGCTGGTGGCCACCAACAAGGTGGGCGCGCTGCACGGCATCGGCAACATCGGCAACACCCAGGGCTATGGCGGCTGCTGCAACAACAACGGCGCGCTGATGGCCGGCCTGGCCTACGACGCGAACACCAAGGACATCCGTCCGGACGATGCCTCGAAGTCCAACACCAAGGGCCGCCAGACGGTGCAGACCTACTGGCTGGACATCCTGGAGTACCAGAACTACAAGAACAACAACCAGTTCTACCTGGCGGCCAAGTACGGCGGCTTCAACGTGCCGGACACCTTCGACCCGTACACCCGCACCACCGACATTCCGGAAGCCTGGTGGCGCACCAACACCGACACCGTGGGCAGCCAGCCGCGGCCGGACACCTACTTCACCGCCTCGCGGCCCGACCAGATGGTGGCCGGCCTGTCCAGCGCCTTCGCCAGCATCGCGTCGAAGCTGAAGTCCTACACCACCTCGTTCTCGACCTCGCTGCCGCAGGTGGCGACCAGCGGCGTGGCAAGCTATGCCACGCAGTTCGACGCCAAGGTCTGGGCCGGCGAGATGGTGGCCAGCACCTCGACGCTGGACGAGCAGACCGGCGCCCCGGCGCTGGTGGAGAGCTGGCGCTTCTCGGCCAAGCTGGCGGCGCAGGCTGCCGGCACCGGCTGGAACACCGGCCGCCGCATCGCCACCTACAACACCGAGACCGGTGCCGGCGTGCCCTTCCGCACGGCCGACATCTCGGCCACGCAGCTGGCGGCGCTGGACACCCCCTACCGCACCGGCGACGACAGCAGCGACTACCTGAACTACCTGCGCGGCGACCGTACGCACGAGAAGTCGTCCACCGCCTCGGGCAGCGCCAAGGCCTACCGCGACCGCGCCACGCTGCTGGGCGACATCGTCGGCTCCAAGGCCCGCCCGGTGGGCCGTCCTGACGCGCCCTATTCATCGGCGGCCAATGCCGGCTATGCCGCCTTCAAGTCGACCTATGCCGGCCGCAAGACCATGGTCTACGTGGGCACCAACCAGGGCATGCTGCATGCCGTGGACGGCGCGCTCACCGGCAGCGGTGCCGGCCAGGAGGTGTTTGCCTATGTGCCGGGTGCGCTCTATGGCGGCAGCAACGGCCTGAAGACGCTGGGCAACCCCGACTTCATCCACTACAACTTCGTCGACGCCACGCCGGTGGTGGCCGACATCGACTTCGGCAAGACGCAGGGGGGCACGGGTACCGACTGGCGCACCATCCTGGTCGGCGGCCTGGGCAAGGGCGGCAAGAGCCTGTATGCCATCGACGTCACCGACCCGTCGGTCATGACCAGCGAAACCGCGGTGGCCGGCAAGGTGCTCTGGGAGTTCAGCCACGCCGACCTGGGCTACACCTACGGCGAGGCGGCCATCGTCAAGACGCGCAAGTACGGCTGGGTGGTGATCGTCGGCTCCGGCTACAACAACGGCGACGGCCAGGGCTACTTCTTCATCATCAACCCGCGCACCGGTGCGCTGCTGGAGAAGATCGGCACCGGTGCCGGCAGCACGTCGGACGACGCCGGCATGGCGCATGTGCAGGCCTTCCTGCTCGACCGCACGGACGGTACGGCCGACGCGGTCTACGCCGGCGACCTGCACGGCAACCTGTGGCGTCTGGATGTGTCGGCCGGCAGCGGCAGCTATCCGTCGCCGCAGAAGATCGCCATGCTGACCGATGCCTCGGGTGTGCGCCTGCCGGTCACCTCGCGGCCGCTGATCGTGGTGCAGCCGCATACCAACAAGCGCTTCGTCACCGTGGGCACAGGCCGGCTGCTGCACAGCAGCGACATCGCCAGCTCGCAGGCGCAGCGCTTCTTCGCCATCATCGACGGCAGCGGCGTGCGCTTCAACAAGCCGGCCGACCTGCCCAGCGGCATCAGCTTCCCGATCACGACGGCCAAGCTGAAGGAGCTGACCGACCTGACGCAGAAGGTGACGCTGGACCTGAGCGCCGAGATCGGCTGGTACGTGGATCTCGGCCAGGTGGCCGGCGGCCCGGGCTGGCGCGTCATCTCGGACGCCACCTCGTCCTTCCTGGGCGTGGTCGCCTTCACCGCGATGGTGCCCAGCACCGACAGCGCCTGCGAGCCTTCGGGCACCAGCCGTGTCTATGCCATCGACCTGGGCACCGGCCAGAGCCGGCTGCTGAACGGCTCCAACGCGGTGGTGCCCTACCTGAGCACCCTGCCAGGCGTGGTGACCGACCTGCGCTTCTACAGCGTGGCCGGCAAGCCGCGCCTGCTGGCCGGCACCGACACCGGCGCCACCGGCGCGATGCCGGGGGCCTGGACTCCGGCCGTGGCGCTGCGCCGCCTGAACTGGCGCGAGGTGCCGCTGACCGATTGAGCGCGGCAGCTCAGGCCGGCTGGTCCAGGTGGGCCGTGTCGGCCCAGGCGATCAGCGTCAGGCCTTCGCCGGTGTGCAGCAGACGGTTGATGCCGGCATTGGCCACCTGCCAGGTGCGTGGCGCATCCAGCGCCACGCGGGCGGCCTCGCGGTACAGCAGGTCGAGCACGCCACCGTGGGTGACCAGCACGATCTGCTCGCCACGGTGGGCGCTGGCCAGCCGCGCGACCGCGTCCACGATGCGCGCGCGGAAGTCACGCAACACCTCGCCGCCGCGGGCACCGAAGTCCGGGTCGCGGCGGCGCCAGGCCGCCGCCTGATAGGGCCAGCGGGCCTCGATCTGCGCGAAGCTCAGGCCTTCGAACTCGCCGAAACCGCGCTCGCGCAAGCCGGCATCGATGCGCAGCGGCAGGCCGACGCGGTCGGCCAGCGGTGCCGCCGTCTGCCGGGCGCGCAGCAGATCGCTGCTGTAGACGGCCTGCAGCGGCTCTTCACCCAGCGCCGCGGCCACCCGCAATGCCTGGTCATGGCCGACGGCATCCAGCGCAATGTCGGTGTGGCCCTGGATGCGCGCGTCAGCGTTCCAGGCCGTCTGGCCGTGGCGCACGGCCACGATGCGTGTGGCTTGGTCCAGCACGGCCTCACACGCCCCAGACGATGGGTTCGCGTTCGGCCTGCGCGCGCTTCAGCATGTCGATCACCGGCCACAGCCGCTGGCGCAGCGTGACGGCCGGGCGGCCGCCGCTCTCTTCGGCCTGCTGCGCCTCGGCCTCGGCCTGGGCCTCGTGTTCGAGCACCGCGGTCTGCAGCGCCTCGATGGCCGCGGCCATCTGCTCGACTTCGATGATGCCCTTTGGCGCCGGCTCGCGGCCGATCAGCCGCAGCATCTGGTCGCCATTGGGCGCGAGCATGATCAGGTCGCCGCAGGCCTTGGACTTGAACTTGTAGATCATCGGTAGATGTAGTCGCGGTTGAAGGGATAGGACGACTGCGCGCCGCGCAGCGGGCCGTCGTCCATGCGGCCGGTGGGCCGGGCGGCCAGGGTCTGGTGCAGCGACATCCAGCCGCGCTCGAAGCCCATCGCGCTGCCGGCCAGGTACAGCCGGTAGGCACGCACCACCTTGTCGCCGGTGATCTCGCGGGCGCGTTCCAGCTGCCGCTCCAGGCCGTCGGACCAGGCCCATAACGTGCGCGCGTAGTGCGGGCGCAGGTTCTCGGTGTCCAGGCCTTCCAGGCCCTGCTCGGCCATCACCTGCAGCACATGCGAGACATGCAGCAACTCGCCGCCGGGGAAGACATAGCGCTCGATGAAGTCGCCGATGCCGGCGCCCAGCTGGGTGTTGCGCGTGCCGCCGGCGGTGATGCCGTGGTTCAGCAGCAGCCCGCCGGGCACCAGCAGGCGGCGGATTTTGTCGAAGTAGCGCGGCAGCATCGCCCGGCCCACATGCTCGAACATGCCCACCGAGGCGATCTTGTCGAAGGGCTGGTCCTCGGGCAGGTCACGGTAGTCGCGCAGGTGCATCTCGACACGGCCCGCCAGGCCACGCTCGCCGATCAGCTGGTTGACATGCGCATGCTGGTTCTTCGACAGCGTGATGCCGGTGGCGCGCACGCCGTAGTGCTCGGCCGCCCACAGCAGCAGCCCGCCCCAGCCGGCGCCGATGTCGAGAAAGCGTTCGCCGGGCTGCAGCATCAGCTTGCGGCAGATGTGGTCGAGCTTGGCTTCCTGCGCCTGTTCGAGCCCCATCTCCGGCCGCTTGAAGTAGGCACAGGAATAGACGCGGCGAGGGTCCAGCCACAAGGCGTAGAAATCGTCCGAGACGTCGTAGTGGAACTGGATCTGCCGTGCATCGACGTCGGCACCGCGGTGCTTGGCCAGCGACTTGCTACGTTGCAGCAGCTCGCGCCACCAGCCCAGCGGGCCCGGTGGCTCGTCGGCGCGGGTCGGGTCCTCTTGCACCAGGCTCGAAGCGACGTCGATCACCGGGCGCATCGCCCCTTCGATCTCGAGGCGGCCCTCGACATAGTCCTCGGCCAGCCGGCCTACCTGGCCGGCCACCACATGGGCCAACGGCGCCAGCGTGTTCAGGCGCAGCGTGACGTTGGCCTCGGCCGGGCCGATGCGCTGGCCGCCGGGCAGCACGACGGACAGCGCGTTGCCCGCAGAGGCCGTCAGGCCGCTCAGCCGCCGGGCGGCCATGTTCTCCAGGGTCGGCATGGTGAGCTCCGATCGCAGGCCCGCACTGTAGCGAACCTGCGCGCCGCCTGCGCCGGGTCAGCCGCGGACCAGGCGCACCCGGGGTGGCTCGGGGGTGTCGGCGCTGGCCTGGGCCATCTGCCAGCGCTGCTCGAAGCTCAGGCTGTCCAGCGCGGGCGCGAACAGGTAGCCCTGGAACTCGTGGCAGCCGTTGTCCAGCAGGAACTGGCGCTGGCCTTCGCTTTCCACGCCTTCGGCGATGACCTTCTTGCCCAGCGCCGCCGCCATCTGCAGGATGGCCACGACGATGGCGCCGTCGCTGTCGTCGCCGGGCAGGCCGCTGATGAAGCTGCGGTCGATCTTCAGCTTGTCGATCGGGAAGCGCTTCAGGTAGGCCAGGCTGGAGTAACCGGTGCCGAAGTCATCGATCGACAGCCGCACGCCGATGCGTGCCAGCGCCTGCAGCCGCTGCAGCGCCTCGTCGGCATCGCGCACAAGGATCGATTCGGTCAGTTCCAGCTCCAGCAGCTGTGCCGGCAGCTGGTGGGCTGCCAGCACCGCGGCCACGCGCTCGACGAACTGGGGTTGCTGGAACTGCAATGCCGAGACGTTGATGGCCACCGGCACGGTCAACCCGCGCGCGAGCCACGCCGCGGCCTGGCGCACGGCCTGGCCCAGCACCCAGTCGCCCAGCGCGACGATGAAGCCGGAATCCTCGGCCACCGGGATGAAGCGGCCCGGCGGTATCTCGCCCAGTGCGGCGTCGCGCCAGCGGATCAGTGCCTCGGCGCCGACGATGCGGCCACTGTGCAGCGCCACCTGCGGCTGGAAATGCAGCCGGAAGCGCTGGCTGGCCAGCGCCTGGCGCATCGCATGGTCGAGCTGGATGTCGGCGCGGTGGTCACCCTGGCGGCGCCCGCGCTGCACGCGGTAGTTGGAGCGGCCGCCTTCCTTGACCGCCAGCACCGCCGCCTCGGCATGGCGCACCAGTTCGTCGGCGCTGTGGCCATTGGCCGGGCACAGCGCGCCGCCGATGCTGCAGGTCAGCGTGAACTGCGAGCCGTCCAGGTTGTAGGGCGCGGCCACCGCCTCTAGGATGCGCCGCGCGGTGCTCTCGGCGACCGCCGTGTCGGCACCTTCGACGCGCAGCGCGAACTGGTCGCCGCCGGTGCGCGCCAGCAGGTCGTCGCTGCGCATGCACGAGCGGATGCGCTGCGCCACGTCCACCAGCACGCGGTCGCCGGTGTCGTGGCCCAGGCTGTCGTTGATCTGGCGGAAACGGTCCAGGTCGATCAGCAGCAGCGCAAAGCTGCCGCCCTCGCGGCGCGAGCGCTCGCTGGCCTGGGCCACGTGGGCCACCAGCGCGCGACGGTTGGGCAGGCCGGTCAAGGCATCGGTCAGCGACAGTTCCTCGATGCGGTGCTGCGCAGCCAGCTGCTCGCTCAGGTCGCGGAACGAATACACCCGGCCCATGGCCTGGCCACGGCACCACAGCGGCCGCGTCACCCGCTCCAGCACGCGGCCGGAATGCAGCGTCAGCCGTTCGGTGGCGCTGAGCAGCGTGGCCTCCTGCAATGCCTTCAGCCGGCGCTGGTAGCCGTCGGCGTCGGTCACGCTGCGGCGCATCCACTCGTGCACGGCCTCGTCCTGGCGCGTCTTGAGCAGGTCTTCGGGGATGCCCCAGGCCTGGGCGAAGCGGCGGTTGAAGGCGCGGATGCGGCCGACCAGGTCGGTGACCAGGATGCCGTCGCCAGTGGATTCCAGCGTGGCCTGCAGTTCGGCCACCAACTGCTCGCGCTCGTCCTCGGCGCGGCGCCAGGCGCTGCGGTCGCAGGCCACCACCGCATAGTGGCGCGGCGTGGCGTTGCTGCCGTCGCGCAGCGGGCGGATGCTGCGGGTGACGTGCACGGTGCTGCCGTCGGCAGCGCACAAGGTGGTGTCGGACTGCAGCGGCGCACATTCGCCGTCGGCCGCGGCGTCCCAGAAGGCCATGTCCTCGGGCGTGGCGATCAGCGATTCGGCCGCCTGCCCGACCAGGCTGCCGCCAGGCAGGCCCAGCAGCCGGCGCGCGGCGGCGTTGTCGGCCACCACGCGGCGCGTGCGCGCCTCGACGATCCAGGTCGCGTCGGGCAGGCTCGCGACCAGTTCGCGCCAGGCCGGCAGCGCGGCAGCATCGCCCCCGGCCGGCACCGCGGCCCCTTCCGTCATGCCGCCACCCTGTCCTCGTCCGGCGCCGGGACGTGGCGGGCCGCCTCGAAGAAGTAGGCCACGCGCGGCCGCGGCGCCAGGTATTCCAGCGCGTCGGCCGGCAGCTGCGACGGTTTCAGGCTGCGGCGGATGCCGAGGTCCGGCGTGTGGATCAGGTTGAGGTGCAACGCTTCTTCGCGCGGGCGCTCGGGGTCGTGCACCAGCACGTTGGGCTTCAGCGGCCGGGTGGAGTTGACACTCATCACCAGCGCATAGCGCTCGTCGGTCAGCTGCACCACCGAGCCGGCGGGATACACGCCCATCATGCGGATGAAGCTGTTCAGCAGGCTGGCGTCGAACTGCGAGCGCCCCTGTGCAAACAGCAGCGACAGTGCCTCGTGCGGCGTCAGCGCCTGGGCCAGCGAGGGCGGGTTGCACAGGTTGTCGTAGCGGTTCACCAGCGCCACGATGCGTGCCGCCGTGGTCTGCTTCTCGGACTTGAGCCTCAGCGGGAAGCCGCTGCCGTCGGCCATCTCATGATGCTGCGCCAGCACCAGCAGGGCCCCGGCCTGCAGGCCCATGCGCTTGCCGTGCAGCACGCCATGCGCCACATGCTCGCGGTAGGCGGACAGGTCGTCCTTGGACAGGCGATCGTCGGTGTGGCGCAGCCGCTCCGGCAGGTCGAGCTTGCCCACGTCGTGCAGCAGCGCGCCCAGGCCCAGGTCGTGCATCTCGTCGTCGGCCAGCCCGAACACCCGCCCCAGCAGCAGCGAGATCACGGCCACGTTCATGGCGTGGGCGCTGGCGTTGTCGCCGGCATTGCAGGTCAGCAGGCGGATGCACATGTCGCCGTCCACCAGCATCTTGTCCAGCAGCGCCTGGGTCAGTGCGGCGGTGTCGCGGCCGGCCTGCAGCGGATCGCTGCGCACCTGCTCCTGCGCCCGCCGCCAGGCCGCGCCAGCCTCGTCGAACTGGCGCTGGCATAAGGCGGCCGAGTCGCGCTGCGCCTGCAGGGCCTCGCGGCGCTCGCGCTCGGCGACCTGCAGCGGGCTCTCGGCCGGTTGGGGCGCGGTGACTTCGGTGTCGGCATCAGCCGCGACCGGCTCCGGCTCCAGCGTGCTCTTCTCCGGGCTCCAGCGCAGCTGCTTCAGGCCCAGGCTGCGGATCTTGTCGATCTGCTGCGCGTGGGTGATTCGGAAGCTGCCCACCGGAAAGGGGTGCTGCATCCAGCTCAGGTCGAGATGGATGTACATGCCTACGCGCAACTGGTCTACGTCAATCCTGCCCGACATCGCGTGAATCCCCATGGCGGCATCGGCCGGCAAACGGGCCCGGCCGCCCTTGAGCTTTTCGGCAACTCACAAGCGGGACTTGAACCGCGGCGCCTGCGCGGCGCCCGGCGCGGCACGCGCAGCGCGAAGCGTGCGGTAGTTGGCGCTTCGGGGGCGCATACCGATTCGCGATCTACCGCACAGAGATCTGCAGTGGCGGCCTTGGCGCCTCGCGGCTGTTCGCGAGAGGCTGCATTCCTCCAGCGATCAGCGCATCGCGCCGTGCGGCACCCGGCAGGGGCTCATGGTGCGGCGGTCGGTCCTGCGGCCCGACTGCACTGCGGTGCGCGCCCCAGGGTCGTGCCGCATCACTCGCTACGCGCCAAGCCCTGCGGGCTCGGCGCTGCGCTCGAACAGATGCGGCAAGTCAGAAGGGGAAGCGCGCGGGTACGCGCGCCAACCCTGGGGCTGTGCTCCTCGTCGCCGCACAAATCGCCCCTGCCGGGTACCGCCCGACGCGAGGTCGGGGCTGTGGCTGTTTTCGACCGAACACCACGAGCGCTGCTGCGAAGCCGGTGCGGGGCAGGTCGCGATGCGCCTGTGGGGCGCCGAGAAACGCAGCGAGCCCGGCCGCGCGCGCAGCGCGCTTCAACCTCATGCTTGGCGCATCTGTCCGAGCGCAGCGCGCAGCGCGTAGCGAGTTATGCGCCAGGCCGGGCTCGGGAGCACCGCAGGGCAGTGGAGAAGACTACCGCTCCACCGAAGCTTCGCGGCCTGCCCCGCACCGGCTTCGCCGCCACGAACCATACGCACGCACTGCGGACCTTGAGGTTCGGCAACGCGCCTTGGCGCACGTTCCCGTATCTTCGATCGCGAATTCGTATCAGCCGGCGCGCAGCGCGTCGGCCAGCAGCGGCACCAGCGAGACCACGTTGCTGGCGTGACGCACGCTGTCGCTGCTCCAGACATGGCGCACACCGGCGCGTGCCAGTTGCTCGACCGCATCGCCGACGAACAGCGCATGCGTCACCGCCACGTCCACGGCGGCCGCGCCGCGCTCGAACAGCGCAGCGGCGGTGACGCACAGCGTGCGGCCGGTGCTGGCCACGTCGTCGATCAGCACCACCTCGCGGCCGCGGAAATCCAGCTCGGGCAGGGCCACGAGCACGTCGCGGTCGCCGCTGCGCTGCTTGATGCAGGTGCCGTGGTCCAGGCCCTGCTGCAGCGCGGCACTGCGCACCCAGGGCGCAGCTTCTTCGTCAGGGCCGAGCAGCAGCGGTTGCCGCGCATGCCGCGCCGCCCACGCGCCCAGCAGCGGCGCAGCCGACAGCGCCAGGCCGCGCCGGCCGGGCAGCACCTCGTCCATCGTGGCCACGCGGTGCAGGTGCGGGTCGACGGTGACCACCGCGTCGAACCAGGCGGCCAACGCCTGGCCGATGTGCCGCTGGCTGACGGCCTCACCGGGGGTGAAGGCCATGTCCTGGCGCATGTAGGCCAGGTACGGACACACCAGCGTCAGCGTGGCAGCCCCCAGCTCGCGCGCCGCCGGCGCCAGGATCATCAGCTCGGCCAGCTTGTCGTTAGGCTGCTGCAGCCCGCGCAGCATTGCCACCCGCGGCGGCAGCTGCGGCGGCAGGCGCAGCCGGGTCTCGCCGTCGGGAAAGGCATGGCGCTCGATCTCGCGAAGTGGCACCTCCAGCGCCGCGGCCAGCGGTTCGGCCAGGTGGCGCTCATCGTTCCAAGCCAGCAACAGATCGATCACGAGCGGGTCCTTTGCCTTCAGTGTGCCTGGGGCGCTGCGGCCTCATCGTGCAGCCGCGCATGAATCAGGCTGCGCAGGTACTCGGCCAGCGCGCGCCGGTCGGCGTGGCGGCTGCCCTGGGGTTCCAGCAGGTCCACGTGCACCTGCAGGCCCTGCGCCGAAAGTATCCGCCAGACGCTCTGCAGCAGCGTGGTGTCACCCACGAACTCCGCCACCGGGCTGAAGCGGTGCTGCGCATCGGCATAGCGCAGCACCACCGGCTGCACCGGCGTGCCGGTAGTGATCGCGGATTGCAGCAGGTTGGCGTGGAAGGGCAGCAGCTCCGGGCCCTGGCCAGTGGTGCCCTCGGGAAACACCGCCACCGACCCACCGGCCTGGAGCGCGGCAGCCACCTCGTGCAGCACGCGCAGCGCATCGCGCTTGCGCTCGCGCTCGATGAACAGCGTGCCGGCGCCCTTGATCAGCCAGCCCAGCAGCGGCCAGGCCAGCACCTCGGCCTTGGAGACGAAGCGGGCCTGCGGCGCCACCGCATGCACCGCGGCGATGTCCAGCCAGGAGATGTGGTTGGCCACCAGCAGCGTGGCGCCCGGCCGCGGCGTGCCGCGGGTGCGCAGCTCCAGCCCGGCCATGCGCAGCAGCTTGGCCGACCACCACTGGATGTGGCGGTGCCGCTCGGCCGCCTCGGCGCCCGGAAAGCGCAGCGCCATCACTGCCATGCCGTGCAGCAGGTGCAGCACCATGCGCAGCAGGCGCCAGGCGGCGCGCAGGCTGGCCATCAGGCCAGCGGGCTTTCGTAGGCCACCGTGCCGGCCACCAGCGTGGCACGCACGCGGCCGGGCAGCGCCATGCCGGTGTGGGCGAAGCTGAAGGGCGTGTGCTTGCCCTGGCTCTTCAGCTGCCCCGGCTCCAGGCGCCAGGTGCAGTCGGGGTCAAAGACGCAGACGTCGGCGACGCCGCCTTCCACCAGCCGGCCGGCGCTGGCCGCCAGCGAGCCGATGGCCTCGCCCAGCACGCGCACCGGCGCGCAGCTGACGCGCTCCAGCGCGCCGACCAGGCCCACGCCGCTGTCGGCGCCCCACTTCAGCGCCAGGCTGAGCAGCAGCTCCAGTCCGGTGGCGCCGGGCTCGGCCTCGCCGAAAGGCAGCGTCTTGGCATCGTCGTCCACCGGGTTGTGGTCGGAGACCAACGCGTCGATGGTGCCGTCGGCCAGCGCGGCACGCAGCGCGTCGCGGTCCTTGCCCTGGCGCAGCGGCGGGGTCAGCCGCATGTCGGCATTGAAGTAGCCGATGTCCACGTCGCTCAGGTGCAGCGAGTTGATGCTGACATCGGCCGTCAGCGGCAGGCCCTCGGCCTTGGCCGCGCGCAGCAGCGCCACGCCGGCGGCGCTGCTCAGCCGGCACAGGTGCACGCGCGCGCCGGTGCTGCGCATCAGCTCGAAGATGGTGTGCAGCGCGATGGTCTCTGCCGCCACCGGCACGCCCGACAGGCCCAGCCGCGTGGCCAGCGCGCCGCTGGCCGCCACGCCCTTGCCCAGGTGCGCGTCCTGCGGCCGCAGCCAGACGGTGTAGCCGAAGGTGGCGGCGTATTGCAGCGCGCGCTGCAGCACCATGGTGTCGTGCAGTGCCGTGTCGGCCTGCGAGAAGCCCACGCAACCGGCCGCCGTGAGCTCGGCCATTTCGGTCAGCACCTCGCCCTGCAGGCCGCGTGTCAGCGCGCCCAAGGGGAACAGCCGGCAGCGCGACAGCTTGCGAGCGCGGAACTTCAGCATCTCCACCAGCCCGGGCTCGTCCAGCGCTGGCTCGGTGTCCGGCGGGCAGACCAGGCTGGTGATGCCGCCGGCGGCCGCGGCCTGCAATTCGCTCTCCAGCATGCCCTGGTGCTTGCGGCCGGGCTCGCGCAGCCGTGCCGCCAGGTCCACCAGGCCCGGTGCCACCACCAAGCCGGTAGCGTCGATCTCGCGCTCGGCGTTGAAGTCAGACACCGCGCCGATGGCCACGATGCGGCCGGAGGCGATGGCCAGGTCGGCCACCTCGTCGCGGCCCGAGGCCGGGTCGACGACGCGGCCGTGGCAAATCAGGATCTTCATGCCTCGTTGCCCGCAATGATGGACATCACCGCCATGCGCACCGCGATGCCGAAGGTCACCTGCGGCAGGATCACGCTGTGCGCGCCGTCGGCCACCGCGGAGTCGATCTCGACGCCGCGGTTGATCGGCCCCGGGTGCATGACGATCACGTCCGGCTTGGCCAGCGCCAGCTTGTCCGGCGTCAGGCCATAGCTCTTGGCGAACTCGGCGGCGCTGGGCAGCATCGCGCCGCTCATGCGCTCGTTCTGCAGGCGCAGCATGATCACCACGTCGGCATCGCGCAGGCCTTCGGCCATGTCGTGGCAGACGCGCACGCCCATCTCGCGCAGGTCGCCGGGCACCAGCGTCTTCGGGCCCACCGCGCGGATCTCGGCCGCGCCCAGCGTGCTCAGCGCATGGATGTCGGAACGCGCCACGCGCGAATGCACGATGTCGCCGACGATGGCCACCACCAGGCTGGAGAAGTCCTTCTTGTAGTGGCGGATGGTGTACATGTCCAGCAGCCCCTGCGTGGGGTGCGCATGGCGGCCGTCGCCGGCATTGACCACATGCACATGCGGCGCGCAGTGCTGTGCGATCAGATAGGGCGCGCCGCTCTCGCTGTGGCGCACGACGAACATGTCGGCATGCATCGCGGACAGGTTGGCGATGGTGTCGAGCAGGCTTTCGCCCTTGGCCGCGCTGCTGCGCGCGATGTCCAGGTTGATGACGTCGGCGCTCAGGCGCTTGGCGGCGATCTCGAAGGTGGTGCGCGTGCGCGTGCTGTTCTCGAAGAACAGGTTGAAGACGCTTTTTCCGCGCAGCAGCGGCACCTTCTTCACCTCGCGGTCGTTGACGCTGAGGAAGGTGCCCGCGGTGTCCAGGATCTGCGTCAGCACCGCCTTGGGCAGGCCTTCGATCGACAGCAGGTGGATCAGCTCGCCATGCGCATTGAGCTGCGGGTTGCGGCGTGACAGCATCAGCTGCGGTCCTTCAGGCTGAAGCGGAAGCGACCCGCCTCGTCGCGCGCGAGGGTCAGCTTCTGCGCCGGCGGCAGTACCACCCGTGCGGCGGCGAAGACCGGCTGGATAGGCAGCTCGCGGCCGCCACGATCCACCAGCACGGCCAGCTGCACGCTGGCCGGGCGGCCGAAGTCGTAGAGCTCGTTGATCACCGCGCGGATCGTGCGGCCGGTGTAGAGCACGTCGTCGATCAGCAGGATGTGGCTGCCGTCGATGGCGAAGGGCAGCTTGGTCGCGTCGGTGCCGGCAGCCATGCCGCGCGAGCCGAAGTCGTCGCGGTGCAGCGTGCTGGAGATGACGCCGGCCGCGCCGGGGCGGCCCAGGTCGGCCTGCAGCCGATCGGCCAGCCAGGCGCCGCCCGACCAGATGCCAACCAGCACGCCTTCGGGCTTGAGCAGGCCGCGCACGCCGGCCAGCAGCTCGGCGTACAGCGCCTCGGCATCGAGTTGCAGCATGGCACTCATTCGGCGGTGCGCAGGTACTGGTCCAGGATCAGCGCGGCCGAGGCCGCGTCGACGTCGGCCGCGCCGGAAGCCAGCGCCTCGGTGGTGGTGTAACGCTCGTCCACCTCGTGCACCGGCAGGCCGAAGCGGCCGTGCAGCTGGCGGCCGAAGCGGCGTGCCCGCTGCGTGTTTTCGTGCGCCGCGCCGTCCGGATGGAAGGGCACGCCCACCACCAGCGCGTCGGGCTGCCATTCGCGCAGCAGCGCCGCGATGGCCGCGAAGCGCGCATCGCCCAGCAGCGCCAGGGTCTGCAGCGGCTGCGCCTGGCGCAGCAGCGTGTTGCCAACGGCCACGCCGACCCGCCGGGTGCCGAAATCAAATGCCATGAAGGAACGGACCGAAGCGCTGGCGGACACGGACGCCACCGCGGCCGTCATGCGTGACCCGCCTCTTGCGACAGCATGCGCGGGTCGAAGCCCAGCAGCGACAGCGCCTTTTCGTAGCGCTGCTCGATCGGCGTGTCGAAGATGATGGCCGGGTCGGCATCCACCGTCAGCCAGCCGTTGCGGCCCAGCTCGTCTTCCAGCTGGCCGGCCGACCAGCCGCTGTAGCCCAGCGTCACCAGGATGCGCTTCGGGCCGGTGCCGTTGGCCAGGTCTTCCAGCACGTCCTTGCTGGTGGTCATGTCCAGCCCGCCAGGCACCGACAGCGTGGAGTTGTACTTGGCGGCATCGGCCTCGCGCTTGTCGTGCAGCACGAAGCCGCGCTCGGTCTGCACCGGGCCGCCGTAGAACACCGGCTGGGCGGCCAGTTCCTCGCGCTCGAGGTTCAGCTCGACCTTGTCGAACAGGCTCTTCAGGTTGATGTCGATCGGCTTGTTGATCACCAGGCCCAGCGCGCCGCGCTCGCTGTGCTCGCACAGGTACACCACCGTGCCGGCAAAGCCCTCGTCCATCATGCCGGGCATGGCGATCAGGAACTGGTTGCTGAGGTTGAACTGGCCGGAACTCATGCCGGCATTTTATTCGCGCCGCAGGCACACTGGACCCCATGAACAAGGCCCTCGACCGTGCGTTGCTGTGGTTCCGTCGCGACCTGCGCGCCGACGACCATGCCGCGCTGCACCACGCGCTGCGCGCGGCGCGCCAGGTGTGGTGCGTGTTCGTCTTCGACCGCGAGATCCTGGCCCCGCTGCCGCGCCAGGACCGGCGGGTGGAGTTCATCCGCGACAGCCTGGTCGGCCTGGACGCCCAGCTGCGCGCGCTGGGCAGCGCCCACGGCGTGGAGGGCGCCGGGCTGATCGTGCGCCACGGCCTGCCGGCCGAGGAGATCCCGGCGCTGGCGCAGCAGCTGGGGGCGCAGGCGGTGTACGCCAACCACGACGACGAGCCGGCCGCCCTGGCCCGCGACGCCCGCGTGCGCGGCCGGCTGGCCGACCTCGGCGTGGCGATGCACACCAGCAAGGACCATGTGATCTTCGAGCGCAGCGAGGTGCTGACGCAGGGCGGCAACCCCTACGGCGTGTTCACGCCCTACAAGAACGCCTGGCTGAAGAAGCTGGATGCCTTCTACCTGAAGGCCTATCCGGTGGCCCACCATGCCGGCGCGCTGGCGCCGCGGCCGGCCGGGCTGGAGGCCGGCGTGCCAACGCTGGCCGAGATCGGCTTCGAGGCCACCAACCTGCACAGCCTGCGCCTGCCCAGCGGCAGCGCCGGCGGGCAGGAGCTGCTGCAGGAGTTCCTGGACGAGCGCATCGGCCGTTACCACGAGACCCGCGACTACCCCGCAGTCAAGGGGCCCAGCTACCTGAGCACGCACCTGCGCTTCGGCACGGTGTCGATCCGCCAGCTGGCGCGCGAGGCCTGGCAGCGCTGCCAGGGCGGCCCTGATTCGCGCGGCGCCGAGGTCTGGCTGTCCGAGCTGGTGTGGCGCGACTTCTACCACCAGATCCTGCACCACCACCCGCAGGTGGTCGGCCATGCCTTCAAGCCGGAGTACGACCGCATCAAGTGGGAGCATGGCAAGCAGGCCGACGCGCTGTTCCAGGCCTGGTGCGAAGGCCGCACCGGCTACCCGCTGGTGGATGCGGCCATGCACCAGATCAACCAGACCGGCTACATGCACAACCGGCTGCGCATGGTGGTGGCCAGCTTCCTGGTCAAGGACCTGGGGCTGGACTGGCGGCGCGGCGAGGCCTACTTCGCCACGCATCTGAACGATTTCGACCTGGCCGCCAACAACGGCGGCTGGCAGTGGGCGGCATCCAGCGGCTGCGACGCGCAGCCCTACTTCCGCATCTTCAACCCGGTGAGCCAGAGCGAGAAGTTCGACGCCTCGGGCAAGTTCATCCGCCGCTACCTGCCGCAGCTGGCCGCCCTGCCCGACAAGCTGATCCACGCGCCCTGGCTGGCGCGGCCGATCGACCTGGCGGCGGCGAAGATCGAGCTGGGGCGCAACTACCCGCAGCCGGTGGTCGACCACGCCGCGGCGCGCGAGCGCACGCTGCAGCGCTATGCGGTGGTCAAGGCGCCGCGCTGAGCGGCGCGGCCCATCAATGCGCGGCCGCTTCCTGCACGTAGTGGCCCACCAGCGCCAGCAGCTCCTCTTCCGAGTAGGGCTTGCCGAGGTAGTGGTTCACGCCCAGCTGCGCCGCATAGTCGCGGTGCTTCTGCGCGATGCGCGAGGTGATCATGATCACCGGCAGGCTGGCCAGCCGCGCATCGGCCCGCATGTTGCGCACCAGGTCGAAGCCGTCCATGCGCGGCATCTCGATGTCCGACAGCACCACGGTGGGCAGCTCCTCGCTGAGCTTGTCCAGCGCGTCCAGCCCGTCCTTGGCCAGCGCCACGCGGTAGCCCTCGCGGCTGAGCAGCCGCTGCGTGACCCGGCGCACCGTCAATGAGTCGTCCACCACCAGCACCAGCGGCGGCTGCGCCACCGTGGCGGCCGGCGCCACCGGCTCGTCTGGCGCGGCCGGCAGGCTGGCGCGGCGCACCTGCTCGCGGGCCTCGTCGCCGTACAACGTGGCCAGCGCCACCGGGTTGTAGATCAGCGCCACCGCGCCCGAAGGCAGCAGCGTGATGCCGGCCAGGCCAGGCAGCCGTGACAGCTGCGGGCCCAGGTTCTTGACCACCACTTCCTGGTTGCCCAGCACTTCGTCGACATGCAGCGCGACGCGTTGCGAGGCGCTGCGGATGATCACCACCGGCTGCGAGCGGCCGACCGCGCTGCCGCGCACCCCGGCCTGCAGCAGCGCGCCCAGCCAGAAGAAGGGCAGCACCCGGTCGCCCAGCGTGTAGGCGCCACTGGCATAGGCCTGGTCGACCTCTTCGCCGGGCAGGCGCTTGACCATCTCGACCAGCGTCGAGGGCACGGCGATGCTCAGGTCTCCGCAGCGCAGCATCACCACCTGCGTCACCGCGGTGGTCAGCGGCAGCACCAGGCGGAAACTGCTGCCCTGGCCAGCGGCGGTGGCGGTTTCGATGCGGCCGCCCATCGCGTTGACCTCGGAGCGCACCACGTCCATGCCCACGCCACGGCCGGCCAGCTCCGACACGCTGTCGGCGGTGCTGAAGCCCGGCGCGAAGATCATGTTCGCCAGGTCGGCATCGCTGGGCTGGGCGTCCGGCGCCAGCAGGCCCATGGCCAGCGCGCGTTCGCGGATGCGCGCCAGGTTCAGGCCGGCACCGTCGTCGCGGAACTCCACCGCAACTTCGTTGCCTTCCTGCGCCAGGTGGATGCTGATGTTGCCGGTGGCGTCCTTGCCGGCACCGGTGCGCGTCTCGGGCTTCTCGATGCCGTGGGCCACGCCGTTGCGCAGCAGGTGCTCGAAGGGCCCGGTCATGCGGTCGAGCACGCCGCGGTCGATTTCGATCGAGCCGCCGACGATGTCCAGCCGCACCTGCTTGCCGCTTTCCTTGGCGGCCTGGCGCACCACGCGGTACAGCCGGTCGGCCATGCTCTCGAACTCGACCATGCGCGTGCGCAACAGGTCGTCCTGCAGGTCGCGCGTCAGCCGGGCCTGCGAGGCCAGTTCGTCCTCGGTGGCCTGCAGGCTGCGCTGCAGGCCGCGCTGCACGGTGGCCACGTCGTTCACCGACTCGGCCATCATGCGCGTCAGTTCCTGGAAGCGCGTGAAGCGGTCCATCTCCAGCGGGTCGAATTCCTGCGACGCCGCCTTGGCCGCCTCCATGCGCGAGGCGATCTGCGATTCGGCCTGCAGCTCCAGGTCGCGCAGCTGGCGGCGCAGCCGCTCCAGGTTCTCGCTCAGGTCGTTGAGCGAGCCCTTGATCTGGCCGACATCGGATTCGATGCGCGCGCGGGTGATGCTCACCTCGCCCGCCTGGTTGACCAGCCGGTCGAGCAGCGGCGCGCGCACCCGCACCGCGCCGGTGCTGGCAGCCGGCTTGTCGGCTGCGGGCAGGGTGACACTGACGCCACCCTGGAAGCGGCTCCAGTCGATCGGCAGCGGGCTGCGCGCGGCCGCCGGCTGGGCCGGGGCAAGGGCATCGGCCGAGGGCGACAGCTCCGGCTCGGCGGGGGTCTCTGTGTCGGCTCGGGTCTCGACGGCCGGTGCCGGGGTCTCGGCCGCATCGTCGGCCGGCAGCAGTTGGCTGGGGGCGACGTCCGCGGCACCTTCTTCCGCCGGCGGCCGGCCCAGCAGGTCGAAGCTGCTGCTGATCGTGTCGACGCGGGCCAGCAAGGCCTCCACGTCGGCGGCGCTGGCCGGACCACGCGCCAGCAGGCGCTCGATCGCCGTCTCCAGCCGGTGCGCCATCTCGCCCAGGCGCATGGCGCCCGCCAGCCGCGCACCGCCCTTGAAGGTGTGCAGCGTGCGCATGCAGGCAGCCGCGGCCGACACCTCGGACGGCCGGCGCGCCCAGTCGCGCATGCGGGCCTGCAGCTGCGGCAGCAGCTCCTCGCCTTCGTCGCGGAAGATCGGGAACAGCTCCTCGTCGACCAGGTCGACCTCGTCGATGTCCTCGTCATCGTCGGGCGCGTCGTCGCGGGCCCGGACACTGCGCGCCGGGGCCTGCGGCAGATCGGCAAAGGCCGTCAGCGCCGGCTGGCCCAGTTCTTCGCTGAACAGCGGCGGGGCGGGCGGCTCCTCGGCCACCGGGGCGGGGGCGTCCTCGGCCGCGGCCAATGCCTCCGGTGCAGGTGCCTCGGGCGCCACCGCTTCGGCGGGTTCCGGCAATGCCGCATCGAGCGGCCATTCGACCGCTTCGGTGGCCACCGGCTCGCTTGCCGGCAGCGCCTGGGCGGCGTCTTCGACGGGCAGCTCAGCGGGGCTGGGCGCGCGCTCGTGAGCCTCGAGGCGCTGCGTCAGCGCGGCAGGCACGCGCCGCAGGAAGCCGGCAGCAAACTGGTGCAGCAAGCGGCGGATTTCTTCGGCGGCGTCGTTGAACAACTGCATCTCCCCCGGGGTGGTGCGGCCGGCGGCGACCGAGCGCATCAGCGCATGCTCGAGCGAACGCGCCAGCGCGGAGAGTTCGGCATAGCCGACAGTGGCCGAGCTGCCGGCCAGCGAATGGGCCAGCGCGGCGGTGCCCTCGTTCAGGGGCCGCTCGGGCTCCATCGCGCTTTCGGCCAGCTCCACGCAAAGCCGGCGCGACAGTTCGTCGGCCTCGTTCAGGTAGATGTTGAACAGCGGGATGGCGATGCGCAGGTCGCCGATCACCTTGAACTGCTCTTCGTCCAGCAGCGGTTCAGGCGTCGCGGACGGCGCTTCGGCGCTGGCTTCGGCGGGCGGGTTGTCGGAGAAGTCCAGGTCGATGCTGGTGTCGGCAAACTCGGCCAGGCTCGGCGCAACGGCTTCACTGGCGTGGGCCGTGGCCTCCAGCGACAGGTCCTCCCCGCGGTCGTCCCAATGCGGTGCGGCGGCGCCGCTGCCGAAGGTGCTGTCGAATTCGGCCTGGCTCAGCTCCACCTGCGGCGGCTCGGCCACGGGGGTGGGGGCATCCTGCCAGCCCAATGCCGGATCGAGGCGGATTTCCTGCACTTCGACGGTGTCGGGCAGGCCCAGGTCGAGCGTGAAGGGCTCTTCGGGCGGTGCCGCGGTCACAGGCGCGGGTGGCGCGCCGAAACCCAGGTCCAGATCGAAATCGGCAGCCTCGACGGCCGGTGCCGCAGGCGCCGCAGGGGCGGCCGGCAGTTCGCCGGCGCCAGAGGCCACCGGCGCGTCGCCGAAGTCCAGCTGCAGGTCGGCGGCGCTGGGCAGATCGGGCACGCGCTGCAGCAGCGCCTCGCTGGCGCTGGCCGGAATCGGCTGCGGCAAGGGCGCCGCATCGACCGTGCGCAGGCGCAACGCTTCGGCGCGGGCCGACAGGGCCGCACCGTCGCGCTCGCGGCCGCGGCCGGCGGCGATGTCTTCGACCCACTCGCCCAGCTCCTGCAAGGCATCACTGGTGAAGGCGGCCAGGTCATGCTCCAGCGCTGCGCTCTCGGCCAGGCGGGCGTTGTACAGCTGCTCGCAGGACCAGGCGGCTTCACCGAAGACCTTGAGCCCGACCATGCGCGAGCTGCCCTTCAGCGTGTGGAAGGCGCGGCGGATCAGCGTCAGGTCGCCCAGGTCATCGGGCGTGGCACCCAAGCGCAGCAGCGCCTCGCCGGCGCCCTGCAGCACCTCGCGCGCCTCGTCGATGAAGATCTCGCGCATCTCCTCGTCTTCTTCGAGGCCGGTGCTGCCTTGCACCTCCGGCTGCGGCGCGGGCGTGGCCCGCACCGGCTGCTGCACGGCCGGCGGCTCGGGCTGGGCCGGTGCCGCCAGGTCGGCCACGGCCTGGGCGAGCTCCTCGCGCACGGCCTGGCGCTGCGCATCGTCGGTGGCGCGTTGCAGCGCCTGGTGGGCCGAGGCCACGGTCTCGGCCAGTGCGCGCTGGTCGGCCAGCAGCGCCTGCTGCGACAGCCGGCTGAGCTCCTGCTCGAGCGAGGCATCGGGCACGTCGGCCGCGTGCGCCAGGCTCTGCGCCTGGCGCACCAGCGGCGAGGTCGGGTCCGGCGCGCGGGCTTCCTCGAAGCCGCCAAAGGCCGACAGCCGGTGCGTGCGACGGCCCATCACCGCGTTCAGGTTGCCGGTCTCGGGATCGAAGCGGAACAGCGAGCGGGCCATCGCCGGCTGCACGCTGAGCATGTCGATCATGAAGCTGAGCGCGCCCAGGTTGTCGGCCAGCCGGGTGAAGGTGCCGGCCGCGGCGGCATGCTGCGGATCGACCTCGGTGGTGGACAGCGCGTCCACGTCCTCGCTCATGCGCAGCACCGCCAGCGAGGCCGGCTCCATGTCCAGCACCGACAGCACACCGCGCATCGCCTGCAGCTGGCCGGGCACCGGGATCAGCAGCTCGCGCTGCGCCGGGTTGCGGAAGTACTGGTCGATCTGCTTTTCCACCTCGGACAGCGAGGCGCGCAGTTCCTGCACGACGCTGCCCATGGTCTGCCGGTCGGACACGCGCCGGTACAGCTCTTCCATCCACGGCTCGAGCGGCCGCGCCTCGCGGCCATCGGCCACCTGGCGGATGCGCTCGGCCAGGCGCTGCACCCGGGTGCCGATCAGCGGATGGTCGAATTCGCCGTCTTCGAGCGAGGCATCCAGGTACAGCACGCTGGTGGCGACTTCCATCGCCAGCCCGGGGCTGGGGGTGGCACCGGCGGCCACGGTCTGACCCACGGCCGACTGCAGCGCCTCGGCCAGCACCTCGCCGGACGGGTACAGCCGCTTCAGCGAATCGCCGACCAGCGCGAACTGCTCCGGCAGGCCGCTCAGGCGGTGCATCTCGCCGCCCGCCACGGCCGACCAGACATCCTTGGCACCGGCGACACGCTTGCGTGCCTGCGCGATCCAGGCCGGGTCGAATCGGCCCAGCCGCACCGCCTGGTAATCGATGGCGGCGGTGGCGTCCAGCTGGAAGCTGTCGCGCACCGCCTGCAGGTAGGGCGCGGGCCGGTTGTCGTCGGGCGCACGCGCATGCGCGCAGAAGAACAGCACGTCCTGCGCCAGCCGGTCGGACACCTCGGTCTGGCCGGCGATGGCCAGGCGCAGCTGCGCCAGCAGCCGCGAACTGACGCGCTTGGCGTAGTTGTCGGCCTTCAGCAGGCCCATCGCCTGCGCTTCATAAAAGGCCGCGGCCAGCGTCCACAGTTCGGCCAGGCGGTCTTGCGAGGCGGCGCCCAGGCCGGCGCACAGTTCGCTCAGCCGCTTCAGCGCACCGCGGTCGTTGCCGCGCATCACCGCCAGCACCAGCGTTTCCATCGCCGTGCGCGCGCTGGCGTCGGCCACGCGCGGCTCGGCCTCGGGCGCGCCGGCCACCGGCTGCCATTGCCATTCATCGCGCCACAGGTCGGCCGGGTGCACGCGGTCGGCGCCCACCCATTCCTGCAGCGCGCGGTATTGCGGGAACAGCGCCAGCGTGGGCAGGCCCTTGCCGGCGAGCTTGCGGCTCAGGTAGTCCAGCACGCCGAAGGAGGCCGACTCGATGGCCTCCACCGCGGCGCGGTTCAGCAGCCGCGGCTTGGCGATGCATCGCTGCACGGCGCTTTCGCTGGCGCGCAGCACGCGCGCCGGCCCGGGCAGGCCGATCATCTCCAGCGCGCCGACGCCCTGGTGCAGCTGCGCCCGGGCGGTGCGCAGCACCGCCGGATCGACCGCGTCCACGTCGGAGCCGGCCACGCCTTCGGCATCCTTCAGGTAGCGGCGCAGCGCCTTGTGGGCCGCCTCCAGCGAACGGCGCAACTCGTCGTGCACCCAGGCCAGGGTGCTCAGGTCGTCGACGGCTTCGGCCTCGTCCGCGATGTCGTGCAGCATGTTCATCGGGCCGCTGTGATCAGGCCACCTTGAAGCGCGACACCGACTGCTTCAGTTCCTCGGCGCTACGCGACAGCTCACGCACCATCTGTGCGGTGGAGCGCGTGCCCTCGCCGGTCTGCTCGGTCACCGCGAAGATGTGCTGGATGTTCGAGGCCACCACGTTGGCGGAGTCGGCTTCCTTCAGCGCCTGCTCGGAAATCTGTGCGATCAGCTCGGACAGCTGGCGCGTCACGCGATCGATGTCGTTCAGCGCGGCGCCGGCCGCGTCGGACAGCTTGGCGCCCTCGACCACGCCGTGCGTCGAGCGCTCCATGGCGGCCACGGCCTCCTGGGTGTCGGTCTGGATGGTGCGCACCAGCACGGCGATCTGCTTGGTCGCCTCGGCCGAGCGCTCGGCCAGACGCTGCACTTCCTCGGCCACCACCGAGAAGCCGCGGCCGGCTTCACCGGCCGACGCGGCCTGGATGGCGGCATTCAGCGCCAGCACGTTGGTCTGCTCGGTGATGTCGCCGATCAGCTCGGTGATCTCGCCGATCTCCTGCGAGGACTCGCCCAGCCGCTTGATGCGCTTGGATGTGTCCTGGATCTGGTCGCGGATCGAGTTCATGCCGCCGATGGTGTTCTGCACCGCCTGCAGGCCGGTCTCGGCCGCCTGCAGCGATTGCTTGGCCACCTGGGCGGTGCGTTGCGCCTGGGCCGACACCTCGTTGATGCGGCCGGCCATCTGCAGCACCGATTCGCCGGTGTCGCGGATCTCGCGCAGCTGCTCGGTCGAGGTGGCCAGCAGCTCGGTGGAGGTCTGCTCCACCTGCTGGGTGGTGTCGGTCACCCGCGCCACCGTGTGCTGCACCGCAGACACCAGCGTGCGCAGCTCTTCCACCGTGTAGTTCACCGAATCGGCGATGGCGCCTGTGATGTCCTCGGTCACCGTGGCTTGCTGCGTCAGGTCGCCTTCGGCCACCGTCTGAAGCTCGTTCATCAGCCGCAGAATGGCCGCCTGGTTGGCGTCGTTGACGCGCTTGGCCTCCTGCTCCTGGCGCTCGGCCTCCAGGCGCTGCACCTCGGCGAACTGCGCGCGCGTCGTCTGGTCGCCGACGAACAGCTTCAGGATGCCTGCGCCACCGGCCAGCAGCAGCAGCGCCGAGATCACCATCACGGTGATGTGCAGCCCCGTCAGGCCGCCGGTGGCCGCCAGCCGCTCCTGCAGCGTCTGCAGGCCCTGGCGCAGCGGCTCGCTGTCGGCCACGATCACGCCCTGCGCGTCGCGTGCCGCCACCAGGCCCTTCAGGTTGGCCTGCACCACGTTGGCCTGCGCCTGCGCGGCCTGGTGCTGCGCCAGCAGCGCCAGCATGCGCTCGCGGGCCTGCGCACCGCCGGGGTTCACGCCCTCGGCCAGCTCGCGGAAGCTTTTCAGGTCGCGGCCCAGCAGGAACACCGCCTCGGGGTTCAGGCCTTCGATGGTGATGAATTCGCTGGCGCTCTTGCCGATGCGCTGCGTCAGCATGATCAGCTGGCCGATCGCCGCCAGCTCGGCGGCGGTGGCGCCCTGCTGCAGCTTCAGCGCCGACACCGTCTCGGCGGTGTCCAGCAGCTCGGCCGACTGCTTGTTGATGGCCCGCAGCGACTGGCCGACCTCGGTCAGCGCCTTCTGCTGCGCCAGCACGATGGCGGCATTCTTGTCGGCGCGCTCGACCAGCGGCAGCAGCGGATCGACCGCCTCCTGCACCGCGGCCGGCAGCGTGGTGGCACCGTCGCCACCCACCAATGAACGCACGTTGCGGGTCAGCACCTCGGCGCTCTCGCGCACCTCGGGGAAGGCGGCCGGCGTGCCGACCATGGCCTGCGACACCGACTTGGCCAGCCGCTGCGATTCCATCAGCGCCTGGCCGACGGCGCTGACGCGCTCGCTGCTGCGCGTGGCCGAGCTCAGCGCCAGCACGGTGGACATGGCCAGGCCCAGCAGGCCGGCACCGACCAGCCCGAACAGGATGCGCTGCTGCTGCTGCGGACGCAGGTGGCCGATCAGCGGCAGCGGGCGGCCCTGCTGCGGCGCCTCGGCAGCGGCATCCTGCAGCCGGGTTTCGCTGAAGTCGCCGGCCATCTCGGACGGCGTCACCTCGGAGATGATCGATGAATCCTGCTGGTCGAAGGCGCCGCGCAGGTCGGGCGAGCGCGTGGCCGGACCGCGTGGCGCCTGGGTGTCCTGGCCGGGCTGGCCGTCCGGATAGGCGGTGACGACATCGTCGAACTGCGACTCGTAGGCCCCCTGGTCGGCGCGGGCTTCGCGCGGGCGGCTCGTGATCTTGTCCATGAAGCTCATGTCACCCTCTTCGGTTGTACGTTCAGGGGCCGGCCCTGCCGGCCTTCAGCTGGCCACACCCAGGAACTGCTCGTAGCCGGCCAGCGCCGACAGTTCGATTTCCTGCCAGACGCGGCCGTCTGCATCGCGCCAGCGCCCGCCGGCAAAGGGCGGGCGCGGGCTACCGTCGGCCGCCTCGTCATCGGGTTCGCGGGTCAGCTGCTCGGCATTGCGCAGACCCGCCAGGCGCTCGACCAGCAGTGCGCAGTTCACGCCCAGCGTGGGGTTCAGCGCCAGCAGGCGCGCGCCGTCGCCGGCCATCGGGCCGCTGGCCCGCGGCAGGCCCAGGAAGCGCGCCAGGTCCACCACTGCGTGCAGGCCGCCACGCAGGTTGGCGACGCCGGCAAACCACGGTTGGGTGTGCGGCACCGGCAACACGGTGCCCACGGAGAAGATCTCGCCGGCCTGGTGCAGCGGGAACAACAAGCCCGAGCCGCCGCACTCGACCGCCAGCCAGGACTGCACGCGCGCCTCGGTGCGCGCCGCCTGCATGCGGCTGGCCAGCCGGCCCTGCAGTTCGCGCAGTGCTTCGCGATTGCTCATGCCTAGTCGAAGGCCTTGATCTTGGTGACCAGCTCTTCGGCGTTGACGGGCTTCACGATGTAGTCGCGCGCGCCCTGGCGCATGCCCCAGACCTTGTCGGTCTCCTGGTTCTTGCTGGTGCACATGATCACCGGCACCGACGACCAGCGCGGGTCGCGCGTGATGGTGCGGGTCAGCTGGAAACCGTTTTGCCCGGGCATCACCACGTCCATCAGGATCAGGTCGGGCTTGTCCTCGTTCAGCCGGCGCAGCGCCTCGTCGCCGTTCTCGGCGGTGCGCACCTGGTAGCCGCGCTTGCCCAGCAGTTCGGACAGGTGGTACAGCTCGGTCTTGGAATCATCGACCAGCAGGATCTTCTGGATGGACATGGACGCTTCCTTGGCTAGGGCCGTGGCGGCCTTCGGGTTGCGCGCAGCGACGCGCAGCGCTTCAGGCCGCCTGACTGCTGAACTGTTCCACAGCGCGCAGCAGCTGTTCCTTCGTAAAGGGCTTGGTTAGGTACTCTTCTGAACCGACCATGCGGCCCCGCGCCTTGTCGAACAGCCCGTCCTTGGAGGACAGCATGATCACCGGCACATGAGCGAAGCGGGGGTTGCGCTTGATGATCGCGCAGGTCTGGTAGCCGTCCAGGCGCGGCATCAGGATGTCGCAGAAGATCAGCTGCGGGGCGTGGTCGTTGACCTTGGCCAGGGCATCGAAGCCGTCTTCGGCCAGCACCACCTCGTGCCCACCCTGGCGCAGGAAGATCTCGGCGCTGCGCCGGATCGTGTTGCTGTCGTCGATCACCAGCACCTTGGCGCCCGTGGCCAGAGCGGCCGAAGCTTCGATATCCAAATGAGCTCTCCTCGGTGAGGTGGCAGCGCGGCCCCCGCGGGCCGGCTCTCAGATTTCGACCATTTCGAAGTCTTCTTTACGGGCGCCGCATTCCGGGCAGGTCCAATTCATCGGCACATCGGCCCAGGCCGTGCCGGGCGCGATGCCATGCTCCGGATCCCCGGTGGCTTCGTCGTAGATCCAGCCGCAGATCAGGCACATCCAGGTACGGGTTTGAGTCACGACGCCTTGGTACAGGTCACTACAATGACTTTCGATTGTAGCCAGCGCCCCTGGCGGAAACCCGAAGGGGCTGGGGCACCTACGCAACATTCCTCAGATTCCGCTAGAGGTTCACGGAATTTTCCGCCTGCCCTAGATCGCGTGAAGGCCCGCACCATGAGCTCCGCCCCCAGCCCGGCCACCGACTCCCCCGACCCCACTGCCGAGCCGGCCGCCCCGGCCTGCGTGATGAGCTTCAACGCCAGCGACCCCAGCGGCGCCGGCGGCCTGGCCGGCGACATCGCCACCATCGCCGCGATGGGTGCGCATGCGCTGCCGGTGGTCACCAGCATCGTGATGCGCGACACGGCCGAGGTCTTCGACCACCACCCGCTGGAAGCCGAGGTGGTGGTGGAGCAGGCCCGCTCGGTGCTGGAGGACGTCACGCTGGCCGGCTGGAAGGTCGGTTTCCTGGGCAGCGCCGAGACCGTCGGCGCGGTGGCCGAGGTGCTCAGCGACTATGCCGAGCTGCCGCTGGTGTCGTACCTGCCGCCCTTGAGCTGGCTGGACGAAGACCAGCTGATGCCCTACCTGGACGCCTTCCGCGAGCTGATCCTGCCGGCCACCGAGGTGCTGGTGGGCAGCCACAAGACACTGCAGGACTTCCTGCTGCCCGACTGGGACAACGAGCGCCCGCCCTCGCCGCGCGAGCTCGCGGTGGCCGCCGGCGAGCATGGCACGCGCTACGTGCTGGTCACTGGCGTGATGCTGCCGGCCAAGGGCACCGAGCAGTTCATCGACAACGTGCTGGCCTCGCCGCAGGGCGCGCTCACCGGCGAGAAGTTCGAGCGCTTCGACACCGCCTTCGTCGGTGCCGGCGACACGCTGGCCGCCGCGCTGGCCTCGCTGCTGGCCGCCGGCAGCGAGCTGCAGGCCGCCGTGGGCGAGGCATTGGCCTTCCTGGACCAGAGCCTGGACGCCGGCTTCCGCCCGGGCATGGGCCATGTGGTGCCCGACCGCTTCTTCTGGGCCATGCCCGCGCCGGAGGATGGCGAGGCCGGCGACGCCGCAGCCCAGCCCGACCTGACCACCGACGACCCCGCCATCAAGGGAGCCTCCCGCCGTGTCCACTAGCCCGAAGAGCAACGCCAGCCTGTTCGAACGCGCCCAGCGTGTCATCCCCGGCGGCGTCAATTCGCCGGTGCGCGCCTTCCGCGCCGTCGGCGGCACGCCGCGCTTCATCCAGCGGGCGCAGGGCGCCTATATGTGGGACGCCGAAGGCCAGCGCTACATCGACTACATCGGCTCCTGGGGCCCGATGATCCTGGGCCACGGCCACCCCGCCGTGCTGGAGGCCGTGCACAAGGCGGCACTGGACGGCCTGAGCTTCGGCGCGCCCACCGAGCGCGAGGTGGAACTGGCCGAGGAAATCATCCGCCTGGTGCCCAGCGTCGAGCAGGTGCGGCTGGTCAGCAGCGGCACCGAGGCCGGCATGAGCGCGCTGCGCCTGGCGCGCGGCGCCACCGGCCGCAGCAAGATCATCAAGTTCGAGGGCTGCTACCACGGCCATGCCGACGCGCTGCTGGTCAAGGCCGGCTCGGGGCTGGCGACCTTCGGCTTTCCCACCAGCGCCGGCGTGCCGGCCGAGGTGGTGCAGCACACGCTGGTGCTCGAATACAACAACCTGGCGCAGTTGGACGAGGCCTTTGCCATCCACGGCCACGAACTGGCCTGCGTGATGATCGAGCCGATCGCCGGCAACATGAACTTCGTGCGCGCCAGCGTGCCCTTCATGACCCGGCTGCGCGAGCTGTGCACCAAGCACGGCGCGCTGCTGGTCTTCGACGAGGTGATGACCGGCTTCCGCGTCGCGCTGGGTGGCGCGCAGAGCGTCTATGCGAAGCTGATTCCCGGCTTCAAGCCGGACATGAGCGTGTTCGGCAAGGTGATCGGTGGCGGCATGCCGCTGGCGGCCTTCGGTGCCAGCAAGGACGTGATGAGCCAGCTGGCGCCGCTGGGCCCGGTGTACCAGGCCGGCACGCTGAGCGGCAACCCGGTGGCCACCGCCTGCGGGCTGGCCACGCTGAAGCAGATCACCCAGCCGGACTTCTTCGAGGCGCTGTCGACCAAGACCCGGCAGCTGGTCGACGGCCTGACCGGCGCGGCCCGCGCGGCCGGCGTGCCGCTGGTCGGCGATTGCGAAGGCGGCATGTTCGGCTTCTTCTTCGCCGACGCGCTGCCGCAGAACTATGGCGTGGTGATGGCCACCGACAAGGAGCGCTTCAACCGCTTCTTCCACGCCATGCTCGACCGCGGCGTGTACCTGGCGCCGGCGCTCTATGAGGCCGGCTTCGTCAGCGCCGCGCACAGCGACGCCGACATCGCCGCCACGGTGGCCGCGGCGGCCGAGGCGCTGCGCGCCTGAGGCTCAGGCCGGGCTGGAACGCAGCCCGTAGACCTGGCCGCCGAGGAACAGGTACTCGGCGCGCAGCACCGGATCGCCCTTCTCGCCGGCGAAGGTGAATCCGAGCACGCCCACCGTGTCGCCGACCTTGATCTCCGGCACCTTCCAGGCGTCCATGCGGGTCAGCGGCGCCAGCTCGATCTCCCAGACGCGGTCCTTCCGGGTGGGCAGCTGCGCGGCCTTCAGCAGCGCCGGCCCGTCGACGCCGGCGGACTGCACCGGCAGCTTGCGGCTGGCCAGGTCGGCCGGCAGCTTCAGGTCGGCGGGCAGCTCCAGCGAGAGCTCGGCATGCGGGTTGCGCCAGGCCACCTTGACGGCCTTGCCTTCCAGCCAGATCGGCCGGCCCTGGTCGAAGCTGCTCCAGCCGTGGTGGGCGCGGGCGGCCAGCGGCAGGGCCAGCGCGGTGGCGATCAGGGTGCGTCGTTGCATCAGAGGCTCCTCAGACGTAGGCGATCCAGCGGCCGCAGATGATGACAGCCAGCCAAAGCCCCATCGACACCACGGTCTGCGCGCGGGCGTCGCGGTCCAGAAGTTGCAAGCTGCCGCGGGCATGAAACCAGGCGGCGTTCAGCCCGGCCAGCATCACCAGGCCCATCTTGATGACGAAGATGCGGTTGGCCAGCATCTCGGCCGGCTGGCCGGCGAACATCAGCAGCCCGCTGGCGCCCGCCAGGCCGAAGCCCAGCAGCGACAAGCTCAGCGCCAGACGGGCCAGCGGCTGCACCGGCAGCTCCGGCCCCAGGCCCCAGACGCGCAGCTCCAGCAGCACCAGGTTGCCCAGCAGCAGCGCGATGCCAATGATGTGCACCACCTCCAGCGCCGGGTAGGCGATCGGGTGCGAGACGATCCATCCAAACATCGCCGCGATTGTGGCCTCCTAGAATGAATCGCATGCACATCCACATCCTGGGCATCTGCGGCACCTTCATGGGCGGCCTGGCTGCGCTGGCGCGCGAGGCCGGGCACAAGGTGACCGGCTGCGATGCCAACGTCTACCCGCCGATGAGCGACCAGCTGCGCGCGCTGGGCATCGAGCTGATCGAAGGCTTCGGCGCCGACCAGATGGCGCTGAAGCCCGATGTCTACGTGGTCGGCAATGTCGTCACCCGCGGCAATGCGCTGATGGAGGCCATCCTCGATGCCGGCGCGGCCTACACCAGCGGGCCGCAGTGGCTGGCCGAACACGTGCTGCCCGGCCGGCACGTGCTGGCGGTGGCCGGCACGCATGGCAAGACCACCACCACCTCGATGCTCGCCTGGGTGCTGGAGCAGGCCGGGCTGCAGCCGGGCTTCCTGGTGGGCGGGGTGCCGCTGAACTTCGGCGTCTCGGCGCGGCTGGGCCAGGGTAACGGCTTCGTCATCGAGGCCGACGAGTACGACACCGCCTTCTTCGACAAGCGCAGCAAGTTCGTGCACTACCGGCCGCGCACCGCCATCCTGAACAACCTGGAGCACGACCACGCCGACATCTTCCCGGACCTCGGCGCCATCGAGACGCAGTTCCACCACCTGGTGCGCACCGTGCCGTCGCGCGGCCGGCTGGTGGTGAACGCCCGCGACGAGGCGCTGCAGCGCGTGCTGGCCCGCGGCTGCTGGAGCGAGGTACAGCGCTTCGGCGCGCGCAAGGAGGAACCCGGCGGCCTGCGCGCCCGCGGCGAGCCGCATGCCTTCGACGTGCTGCGCGGCAGCCTGAAGATCGGCCGCGTCGACTGGGCGCTGCTGGGCGAACACAACCAGCTGAACGCGCTGGCCGCCATCGCCGCGGCCGAGCACGTGGGCGTGGCGCCCGAGGCCGCGGCCGCGTCGCTGGCCAGCTTCGAGAACGTGCGTCGCCGGCTGGAGTTGCGCGGCGAGGCCGCCGGCGTCAAGGTCTACGACGACTTCGCCCATCACCCGACCGCGATGCGCAGCACCGTCAACGGCCTGCGCCGCAAGGTGGGGCTGCAGCGCATCCTGGCGGTGTTCGAGCCGCGCTCCAACACCATGAAACTGGGCACGATGAAGGCGCAGCTGCCCTGGGCGCTGGAAGAGGCCGACCTGAGCTTCTGCCTGCAGGGCGACTACGGCTGGGACGCGGCCGACGCGCTGGCGCCGATGGGGTCGCTGGCCCAGGTGGCGCCCACGGTGGACAAGCTGGTGGCGCTGGTGGTGCGCGCGGCCAAGCCTGGCGACCATGTGCTGTGCATGAGCAACGGCGGCTTTGGCGGTATCCACGCCAAGCTGCTGGATGCGTTGAAGGCCCGGGGCTGATGCCGGCCACGCACCTGCTCTATCTGCACGGCTTCCGCTCGTCGCCGCAGTCCTTCAAGGCACAGCGGCTGCACGCCTGGCTGCGGCAGCACCGGCCCGAGCTGCACTGGTGGTGCCCGCAGCTGCCGCCGTCGCCGCGCGAGGCGGTGGCGCTGCTGCGCGAAGGCATCGCCGGCTGGCCCACCGACGGCCCTGCTGTGCTGGGCAGCTCGCTCGGCGGCTTCTATGCCACCGTGATGGCCGAGCTGACCGGCTGGCCGGCGGTGCTGATGAACCCGGCCGTGCACCCGGCCCGCGACCTGGCGCGCCACATCGGCGAGCAGACCGCCTTCCACGACCCGGCCGAGCGCTTCTACTTCCGCGTCGAGTACGTGGACGAGCTGCGTGCGCTGACGCCGGGCCCGATCACCCGTCCGGAGCGCTACTTCGCCATCATCGCCAAGGGCGACGAGCTGCTGGATTGGCGCGAGATGACCGCCCGCTACCCGGGCGCGCAGATCCGCCTGCTGGAAGGCAGCGACCATGCGCTGAGCGATTTCGACGACCACCTGCCCCACCTGCTGCAATTCCTGAAGCTATGCGACTGAAACACAAGACCTGCATCGTCACCGGCGCCGCCCAGGGCATCGGCCTGGCCACCGCGCTGAAGTTCGCCGAGGAAGGCGCCAACGTGGTCGTCGCCGACCTCAAGCCCGAGGGCGTGGACGCCGCGGTGGCGCTGGTGCGCGCCCGCGGCGCGCAGGCCATGGGCTTCGCGCTGAACGTCACCGACCGCGAGGCGCTGGACGCGATGGCCGCCGCGGTGAAGGAGCGCTTCGGCGGCATCGACGTGCTGGTCAACAACGCCGGCATCACGAAGGACGCGCGGCTGCAGAAGATGACGCTGGCGCAGTTCGACGCGGTGATCGACGTCAACCTGCGCGGCGTGTTCCATGCCACGCAGGCGGTGCTGCCGGCGATGCTGGCGCAGGAATCGGGCGTGATCCTCAACGCCAGCAGCGTGGTCGGCATCTACGGCAACTTCGGCCAGACCAACTACGCGGCCAGCAAGTTCGGCGTCATCGGCTTCACCAAGACCTGGAGCCGCGAGCTGGGCCCGAAGGGCATCCGCGTCAACGCGGTGGCACCGGGCTTCGTCGAGACGCCGATCCTGGCCACCATCCCCGACAAGGTGCTGCAGCAGATGCGCGAGCAGGTGCCGCTGCACCGCCTGGGCAAGCCCGAGGAGATCGCCAACGTCTACGCCTTCCTGGCCAGCGACGAGGCCAGCTACGTGAACGGCGCGGTGATCGAGGTGTCGGGCGGCATGACGGTGTAGCGCCGCGCGCCGGGCCGGCTGGTCACGGCCCGGGGCCGGCGATCTCCCGCAGCACGGCCTCTGGAGAAAACGGCAGGCCCTGCGCCAGCCGCTGCTGCTCTTCGGCCAGCAGCTGCAGCAGCGCGGCGGTGCGCGGCGTTCGCGGTTCGCTGGCAGCTTCTGCGGCCAGCCGGCGACAAAGCTGCTGGGTAGGGTGCCCCTCCGGCGCGCGGGTTGCCAGGTCGTCGAGTTGCGCCAGCAGCCGCTCCAGACCAGGGGCATCGGCAGCCAGGATCCGGTCACGGATGGCGTCGAGGTAGTCGCTCAGCGCCCGTACGAAGTGCGCCTGCTCGCGACGCCGGGCTGCCCGGTACGCCCGGGCACGCGCGGCGCCCGCGCGGTTGTCTGCGGGGTCGCCGAACAGGCGATGGAAGTCACCGGGGCTGCCTGCAAGCGAACTCATGGTCTGCTGGTCGTGCGGGATTCGGAAGTGGGCCTTCATCATGCCCGAAAACGGGATTCTTGTCCTTCCAACTGACTGGAACCTGGCTTGCGCGCAGGTCGCCGTGCGTCAGCGGCGACAATCAGCCCATGTATGCATTGTTCGAGGACGGCGGCAAGTTCCTGGCCGGCCGTCTGATGTCCGAGGCCGAAAGCTCGATGCAGATCGAGCTGGAGTCCGGCAAGCGCGTCAAGGTCAAGGCGGCCAACGTGCTGCTGCGCTTCGACGCGCCGCAGCCGGCCGAGCTGATCGAGCGCGCCCAGGCGCTGGCCCAGGACATCGACCTGGACCTGGCCTGGGAATTTGCGCCGGACAGCGAATTCGGCTTCGCCGACCTGGCGCGCGATTACTTCGAGGCATCGGCCGGCACCGACAAGCAGGCGGCAGCGCTGTTCCGGCTGTTCGAGGCGCCGCACTACTTCCGCCGGCTGGGCCGCGGCCTGTTCAAGAAGGCGCCGGAAGAAACGGTCAAGGCCGCGCTGCTGGGCATCGAGCGCAAGCGCCAGCAGGCGCTGCAGATCGAACAATGGGCGCAGGCGCTGGCGGCCGGCGATTGCCCAGCGCCGATCCGCGAGCAGCTGTACCGCATCCTCTTCAAGCCCGACAAGAACGGCCCTGAATACAAGGCCGTGGTCGAGGCCACGCGCCTGGCGCAGCGCGCACCGCTGGACCTGCTGAAGGCGGCCGGCGCGATCGACAGCCCCTACCAGTTCCACTGGCGGCGCTTCCTGTTCGAGGCCTTCCCCAAGGGCATCGGCTTCCCGGCGCTGCCAGTGCCGGCCATTCGCGAAGAGTTGCCGCTGGCTGCGGCCACCGCCTTCTCGATCGACGATTCGGCCACCACCGAGATCGACGACGCGCTGTCGGTGCAGGGTCTGGGCAGCGGCACGGTGCGGTTCGGCATCCACATCGCCGCGCCGGGCCTGGCCATCGCGCCGGATTCGGCGCTGGACAAGCTGGCGCGCGAGCGTCTGTCCACCGTCTACATGCCCGGCTGGAAGCTGACCATGCTGCCCGACGAGGTGGTGCGCGCCTACACGCTGGACGCCGGCCGCGACTGCCCGGCCGTCAGCCTGTACGTGCAGCTGGACGAGGCCACGCTGCAGGTGCTGGGCAGCGAGACGCGGCTGGAGCGGGTGCGCATCGACAGCAACCTGCGCCACGACCAGCTGGACGAGGTGATCACCGAGGCCACGCTGCGCGGCGAGGCGCCGGCCGGCTATCCGCATGCCGCCGAGTTGGCCTTTGCCTGGCGGCTGGCGCTGCACCTGAAGGCGCAGCGCGAGGTGGTGCGCGGCAAGCCGGAAGTCTTCACCCGCCCCGACTACAGCTTCCGGCTGGACAACGAGGCGACCGAGCCGCGCGGCGACGAGCGCGTGCAGATCACGCCGCGGCGCCGCGGCTCGCCGCTGGACCTGGTCGTCGCCGAGGCGATGATCCTGGCCAACAGCACCTGGGGGGCCTGGCTGGCCGAATGCGGCGTGCCCGGCATCTACCGCAGCCAGGCCAGCCTGGCGCCGGGCGTCAAGGTGCGCATGGGCATCCGGCCGGCGCCGCATGCCGGCATGGGTGTGGCGCAGTACACCTGGGCCAGCTCGCCGCTGCGCCGCTATGTCGACCTGGTCAACCAGTGGCAGATCATCGCCTGCGCGCGCCATGGCCGCACCGCGGCGCTGGCCGCGCCCTTCAAGCCCAAGGACGCGGCGCTGTTCTCGATCATCTCCGGCTTCGACGCGGCCTATGCCAGCTACAACGACTTCCAGAACACGGTGGAACGCTACTGGACGCTGCGCTGGCTGGAGCAGAACGCCGTGACGGAACTCGACGCGGCGGTCATGAAGGACGGCCTGGTGCGTGCCGACAGCTTGCCGCTGGTCTTCCGTGCCACCGGCACCGAAAGCCTGCCGCGCGGCACCCGCGTGCGCGTGCGGCTCACCGGCCATGACCTGCTGACGCTGGAGCTGCACGGCGCGCTGCTGGCGCGCATCGACGCGCCGGCCGAGACCGAGGCCGCGCTGGCCGAACCCGAGGCCGAGGACGAGAGCCCCGAGGCCGGCGCGCTGCGCCTGGCCATCGAGCTGGAAGAACCGCCGGCCGAAGCCGCCACCGAGCCCGCGGCCGGGGCCGCCTGAGGGCCGAGCCGATGGCCTGGCGCGGGCTGAGCACGCTGCAGTGGGCGCTGCTGGTGTCGGTGGGCCTGCATGCGGCGCTGCTGACGGTGCGCGTCGTCGACCCGCAGGCCTTCAACCGGGTGTTCGAGGACACGCCGCTGGAGGTGATCCTGGTGAACGCGCGCTCCGACGAGAAGCCGCAGCGCGCCCAGGCCATCGCGCAGGCCGCGCTGGCCGGCGGCGGCGAGGCCGACAAGGGCCGCGCCACCTCGCCGCTGCCGCCGGCCGCGCAGCTGGAAGTGGGCGACGCGCCCGCCGAGGCGCACCGCCGCATCGACAAGCTGCAGCAGGAACAGCAGCAGCTGCTGGCGCAGATCCGCCGCGAGGTGGCCGCGCTGCCGCCGCCCGACCCGGCGCGCGATGCCGGCGACCCGGAGCATGCCCAGCAGGAAGAGCGCCGCCGCCAGCTGCTGCGGCTGCTGGCCGAGATCGAGAAGCGCATCAACGAGGAAAATGCGCGGCCCAAGAAGCGCTACATCAGCCCGGCCACCCGGGAAGAGGTCTATGCCATCTACTACGACGCGCTGCGGCGCAAGATCGAAACCCGCGGCACCCGCGACTTCCCCGAGTACCAGGGCCGCAAGCTCTACGGCGAGCTGACGATGAACGTCACCATCGACAGCCGCGGCCAGGTGGTGGAAGCCGAGATCGTGCGCCCCTCCGGCCAGAAGGTGCTGGACCAGCGCGCGCTGGCCATCGTGCGCGCGGCCGCGCCCTTCGGCCCCTTCAGCAAGGCCATGCGCCAGCAGGCCGACCAGATCGTCATCACCTCGCGCTTCCGCTTCACCCGCGACGAAGGCCTGGAAACTTCGCTGAGCGCCACGCCATGAGCAGGGCCCCCGACCGCTATGCCGTGCTGGGCAACCCGGTGGCGCACAGCCAGTCGCCCTTCATCCATGCCGAGTTTGCCCGGCAGACCGGCCAGCACATGGACTACACCCGCGTGCTGTGCGCGATGGACGGCTTCGCCGAGGCAGTGCAGGCCTTCGCCGAATCGGGCGGGCGCGGCTGCAACGTCACCGTGCCCTTCAAGTTCCAGTCCGGCGCGCTGGCCCGCACCGTCACGCCGCGGGCACAGCTGGCGCAGGCCGCCAACGTGCTGCGCTTCGACGCCGAGGGCTGGCTGGCCGACAACACCGACGGCATCGGCCTGGTGCGCGACATCGAGCAGCACGCCGGCCTGCCGCTGCGCGCGCTGCGGGTGCTGCTGGTGGGCGCCGGCGGCGCCGCGGCCGGCGTGCTGGGCCCGCTGATCGAAGGCCGGCCGGCGCAGGTGCATCTGGCCAACCGCAGCGCCGAGCGCGCGCTGGCGCTGGCCCAACGCCACCAGCCGCTGGCCGCCGCGCAGAGCGTGGCGCTGGTGGCCGGCGGGCTGGACTCGGTGGATGCCGGCTACGACCTGGTGATCAACGCCACGGCCAGCAGCCTGGGCGGCGCCGGCGTGCCGGTGCCCGACCGGGTGCTGAAGCCCGGGGCGCTGGCGGTAGACCTGATGTACGGCGCCGCTGCCCGCCCCTTCATGGACTGGGCGGCCGGCCTGGGCGCGGTGCCGCGCGACGGCCTGGGCATGCTGGTCGAGCAGGCGGCCGAGGCCTTCTTCCTGTGGCGCGGCATGCGCCCGGCCACGGCCGAGGTGCTGCAGCGGCTGCGCCGGCACCTGGACGCGGCCGCGCCCAAGCCGTGAAGACGGCCGGCCGCCACGCGCTGCGCCTGGCGGCGCTGCTGCTGCTGTGCCTGCTGGCGCTGCAGGCCAGCTTTGCGCTGCGCATCGCCGCCATGGCCTGGATCGACCCGCAGAGCACCAGCTTCCAGCGCAGCGAAGCCTGGCGGCTGCTGGTGGAGGACGGCCGCATCCTGTGGAGCCAGCAGTGGGTGCCCTACGCGCAGATCAGCCCGCACCTGAAGCGCGCGGTGATCGCCAGCGAGGACGCCGGCTTCGCCGAGCACAGCGGCGTCGAATGGGACGCCATCGAGCAGGCCTGGGAGAAGAACCAGCGCGCCGAGCAGCGGGCCGAGCGCGCCCAGGCCCGCAGCCCCAACCGGCCGGTCAGCGCCAAGGTGGTGGGCGGCTCCACCATCACCCAGCAGCTGGCGAAGAACCTGTTCCTGTCGGGCGAACGCACCGTGCTGCGCAAGGGGCAGGAACTCGTGCTCACGGTGATGCTGGAAGCCCTGCTGTCCAAGCAGCGCATCCTGGAGATCTACCTGAACAGCGTCGAATGGGGCGAGGGCCTGTTCGGCGCGCAGGCCGCGGCGCGGCACTACTTCCGCAAGGACGCTAGCCGGCTGGGCCCGGAAGAGGCCGCCCGACTGGCGGTGATGCTGCCGGCGCCAAAGCGCTTCGAGAAGCGGCCGGGCTCGGCCTACCTGAGCGGGCGCGCCGCCACCATCCTGGCCCGCATGGGGGCGGTGGCTTTGCCCTGAGCGGCCGAGGCCGGCGCAACCCGCCTCCTAGAATGAAACGATGAGTGCGTCGGCCACCGAAGTGATTGCCAGCGCCGCCGCCCGGCTGGTGGTGGACGAGGGCATGGAATACGCCCAGGCCAAGCGCAAGGCCGTCCGCCAGCTGGGGCTGCCGCGCGGCCGGGCCGAACTGCCCAGCAACGAGCAGGTGGAGGACGAGGTGCGCAGCCACCTGGCGCTGTTCTGCGCCGACACCCAGCCGGCCGAGCTGCGCGCGCTGCGCGAACTGGCGCTGCGCTGGATGCAGCGGCTGGCCGAGTTCCGCCCGCACCTGGGCGGCGCGGTCTGGCGCGGCACCGCCACCCGGCTGTCGGCGATCCACCTCGACCTGTACTGCGACGATGCCAAGGCCGCCGAGATCGCGCTGATCAACCGCGGCATCGACTACGACGTGGCCAGCGAACCCGGCGACGACGGCGTCCACTACCTGAGCCTGGCCGAGCGCTGCCCCGGCCTGGACGAGCCGGTGACGCTGTTCCTGGCGGTGCGCGACCTGGACGACCAACGCGGCGCGCTGAAGCCCGATGCCCGCGGCCGCAGCTGGCGTGGCGATGCCGCGGCGCTGCAGAAGCTGCTGGAGACAGCATGACGGCCGCCGCCGAGCGGCCCGACTGGACCCGCCGCGCCCTGCTGGCCGGCGTGGGCGTGGCCGCGGCCGCCGGCGGCGCGCTGTGGTACGGCCGGCAAAGCGGCGGCGGCGAAGCGCCGGCGGCGCTTTGGGACCAGCGCTTCGTACGGCCCGAAGGCGGCGAGCTGGTGCTGGCCGAGTTGCGCGGCAAGCCACTGCTGATCAACTTCTGGGCGACCTGGTGCCCGCCCTGCGTCAAGGAACTGCCCGAGATCGACCGCTTCGCCAAGGCGCATGCCGGCAAGCTGTCGGTAGTGGGCCTGGCCATCGACGGGCCGGAGCCGGTGCGCGCCTTTCTCAAGCGGCTGCCGCTCAGCTTCGATATCGGGCTGGCAGCGCTGGACGGCAGCGACCTGGCACGCCTGCTGGGCAACCCGGCCGGCTCCCTGCCCTTCACCGTGCTGCTGGACGCCCGCGGCACCGTGGCCCAGCGCAAGCTCGGCGAGACGAATTTCGACGAACTGCAGGGCTGGGCGGCCCGACTCTAGTCCTGGTCAGCGTCCCTTTCGCGAAATCGCTCCGATTTGCCGGCAACTGCAGACATCTGCATGGCCTGAGGCCGGCTCAGGGTATTCGCGAGCCTGTGCCGGAAGCCGGGCTTCGGGCACAATCCGCGCTCCGCAACAAGCTGTATCCGCTGGCCGCTGGCTGCCAGTTCAGCGAAGTTCCAGAACAAAGGCCGCCCGTTCGTCGCAAATGTTGGGCGACAGCCACCGCCGCCACTGCAGTGGCCAAGGGCCCAGACCCATCCGAGGAGAAGCATGGACCTGCGCAAGCTCAAGACCCTGATCGACCTGGTCTCGGAATCGAACATCTCCGAACTGGAGATCACCGAAGCCGAAGGCAAGGTGCGCATCGTCAAGGCGGGTGCCGCACCGGCGCAGGCGCCGATGATGGCCTATGCGATGCCGCCAGCCGCGGCCCCCGTGCAGGCCGAGGCACCGCGCGCCACCGCGCCGGCCGCCGCGGCCGAGACCGAAGCGCCGCCCGCGGAGACCGGCCACGTCGTCACCTCGCCGATGGTCGGCACCTTCTATCGGTCGTCCAGCCCGGGCGGCAAGCCGCTGGTCGAGGTGGGCAGCACCGTCAAGGAAGGCGAGCCAGTCTGCATCATCGAGGCCATGAAGATCATGAACGAGATCGAGGCCACGCAGGCCGGCACGGTCACCAAGGTGCTGGTCGAGAACGGCCAGCCGGTGGAATTCGGCCAGCCGCTGTTCGTGATCGAGTGATCGGCCGATCATGTTCAAGAAGATATTGATCGCGAACCGCGGCGAGATCGCGCTGCGCATCCAGCGCGCCTGCCGCGAGATGGGCATCAAGTCGGTCATCGTCTACAGCGAGGCCGACCGCGAGGCGAAATACGTCAAGCTGGCCGACGAGGCGGTGTGCATCGGCCCGGCACCGTCCGGGCAGAGCTACCTGAACATGCCGGCGATCATCAGCACCGCCGAGGTCACCGACGCCGAGGCCATCCACCCCGGCTACGGCTTCCTGTCGGAGAACGCCGACTTCGCCGAGCGGGTGGAACGCTCGGGCTTCGTCTTCATCGGCCCGACGCCGGCCTCGATCCGGGTGATGGGCGACAAGGTCGCCGCCAAGCAGGCGATGATCAAGTCGGGGGTGCCTTGCGTGCCGGGTTCCGAAGGCGTGCTGCCCGAAGACCCGAAGGAGATCGTGCGCATTGCCCGCAGCATCGGCTACCCGGTGATCGTCAAGGCGGCCGGCGGCGGCGGCGGGCGCGGCATGCGCGTGGTGCACACCGAAGCCGCCCTGCTGCACGCGGTGCAGACCACCCGCGCCGAAGCCGGTGCCGCCTTCGGCAACCCGGCGCTGTACATGGAGCGCTTCCTGGAGCACCCGCGG
>Ga0209572_1000377_pt1 | contig 72717 bp, 75 predicted proteins | sample EBPBio232012_DNA_FD_185867 | JGI IMG/M metagenome (GOLD analysis project Ga0209572, IMG submission 185867) | Wastewater treatment Type I Accumulibacter community from EBPR Bioreactor in Madison, WI, USA - Reactor 1_1/23/2012_ DNA (SPAdes)... | ecosystem: Engineered > Bioreactor > EBPR >...
CATGCTCGGCGCTGCGCCGGCGGCGCTTGGCACGCGCCAGCAGGGCGTCGAACAGCGTGCGCAAGAGCGGCAGCGGCCAGGATTCGCGCGGGCCCAGGGTCTTTTCCAGCGTGGCGCGCAGCTGGCGTACCTCTTTGGGCGACACATCCTGGGTCTGGTTGCCGAAGATGCGGTCGATCTGGGCGATGGCTGCGTCCAGCGCGCCCCTCACCCCTGCCTCTCCCCAGAGGGGCGAGGGCGACCGGTCGGCTGGGGGTTTTGCGCCCTCTCCCTCTGGGAGAGGGTGAGGGCCGGCCCCGCGCACGGCGAACGGCAGCAGCCAGGACTGGCCCGCGTCCTGCGTGTCGATGCAGCGCAGCTCCAGCACACCCACCTCGCTGATGCAGGCCTGCAGCTCTACCTGCACCTGCGCCTTGTCGCGCCCCTCGGGGGCCGGCAGCACGGTGGCCAGCGGCGGCAGTTCCACCCAGCCCTCGCCGTCCAATGCGGCGATCTGCCCGGCCTGGGCCTGGCCGGCGCTGCGCGCGACCAGCGCAAAGCGCACCGGCTGGCCCAGCCGCAGCGCAAAGCGCCGGCCGGCCAGCACCATGCGCGTGCCCTCCTCGGTGCCGCGCGGCAGCAGGCAGATGCCCTGGGGCGCGGCGCCGGCCTGGCCCGGCAGCACCAGCCAGTAGCTGCGCGCCGCGCCGCCGCCTATGCGTGGAACTATTGTTTTACTAGCTGCTTGCGCTTGTCCAGTAAGCGATGGTGGCCTTTTTGACTCATATTCCGCCAGCCCATGGGCGGCCGCGCCGCGCGCCACGGCCCAGTCCGGGTGCGGGTTGTGCAGTACCCGCAGGGGGGCACCGCGCCACTCGCCCAGCTGTTCGGTCAGGCGCTGCACCAGCGCATGGGCATGGAACACGCCGCCGTTGAGCAGCAGGGTGTCGGGCAGTTCGCCCGCCGCATGCTGGGCCAGGAACAGCGCCAGATGGCGCGAAATGGCCGCGTCCGCCGGGTAGGGCAGGCTTAAGGTCCGCAGCGCGCCCTGGCGCCGCGCGGGCTGGTCGGTGATCTGCGCGGGCGGTAAAAAGCCTTCGACCACCGCCTGGCATACCGCGTCGCGCGTCAATGTGGCGGATCGTGTCTGCGCCAGCAGTTGCGAGCCGCCGCCCAGCAGCGTCACGGCCACGGATTCGGGTGCGTTGGCGGCCAGCAGCTGCTCCTTGGCCAGGCGGCAGCGCTGCACCAGCTGGGCAAAGCGCGCGGCGGGCAGGCGCTGGCCTTCGCCGGCAAACTGCGGCTCCAGGCCATGCGCCAGGGCCAGATCCATGTTGTCGCCGCCCAGCATCAAATGCTCGCCCACGGCCGTGCGCGTCAGCAGCGGCAGGCCGCCGCCTGGTGCTGCTTCCACCCGGATCAGCGTCAGGTCGGTGGTGCCGCCGCCCACGTCCAGCACCAGCACCAGGCGGCTGTCTTGCAGTTGCTCGGCGAGTTGAGAGCCCTGCAGCACCAGCCAATCGTGAAACGCGGCCTTGGGTTCTTCGAGCAGCTGCACCCGGGGCAGGCCGGCCAGCTGCGCCGCCTGCAGCGTGAGCGCGCGCGCGCCCTCGTCGAAGGAGGCGGGCACCGTCAGCACCACCAGCTGCTCGGCCAGCGGCGCATCGGGGTGCGTTGCATCCCAGGCGGCGCGCACATGCGCCAGGTAGCTGCTGGAGGCCTGCAGCGGCGAGACCTTGGCCACATCCTGGCCCGCGCCCCAGGGCAGTATCGGCGCGGTGCGGTCCACACCGGCGTGCGACAGCCAGCTCTTGGCACTGGCCACCAGCCGCCCCGGCACGGCCGCGCCGAGGTCACGCGCCCAGCGGCCGATGACGGCCGGGGTCTGCTCGGTTGCGTCCTGCGCCGGCCAGGGCTGGCGCCAGGCATCGCCCAGCTCGCCGGGCGCGGCCTGGTAGCGCGTGGAGGGCAGCAGCGGCTGGGCCTGCACCTCGGCCGCCGAGATGCGCTGCGCCAGCGGCAGCAGCGCGATGTCGGCCACGCCGCCATCCAGCGGTACATGGGCCACCACGGTGTGGCTGGTGCCCAGGTCTATGCCGACGGCGTGGCGCGCGGCCGCTGGTTGGGGCGGCGGGGTCATGGCCTGCGTTCAGCGCCTACAGCACCGTCCAGTCGGTGACAAAACCGTCGGGGCGGCGGAAGGTGTCGTTGAGCAGCATGTCGGGCGGCAGATCCAGCGAGTAGCCGCGCCCGGGCAGCGGCTGCTCAAACCATTTCTTGTAGATCTGGCGCGCCGTGCCGTCGCGGTACAAGTCCTTCATGGCCTGGTTGACCAGGTTTTGAAAGTCCGGCGCGTACTTGGACACCAGCGGCGCCAGCGGCTCCACCGACAGGCGCGCGCCCACCACCTTCACCGTGCCCTTGAGCAGGCGGGCCTGGTCGATGAGGGAGATGTCGTCCGAGACAAAGGCGTCGGCGCGCCCCTGGGCCACGGCCTTGGCGCCTTCCTCGGTGCTGGCCACGGTGACCAGGGTCAGCCCCGGCTGGCGCTCGCTGACCTGCTGGCCGGTGCTGCCGTTGATCACCGCCACGCGCGCCTGGCCCATTTGCGCCAGTTGCTGGCGCGTGTCGTTGGCGCGCACCAGCATGCGCGCGCCGGCGTAGTAGTAGGTCAGGCCAAAGGCCACGCGCTCGCGCCGCGCCTTGGTGTTGGTGGAGTCGGCGCATTCCAGCTGGATCTTGCCGTCGGCGATGCGGTCAAAGCGCTCGGCGATCGTCACCGGCACATAGTGCAGCTGCAGCGCCGGCAGCTTGAGCTGGCTCTGGATGCGCGCGGCCAGCTGCTGGCACAGCTCGACCGCATAGCCCACGGGCTTGCCGCCCTCGCCGGCGTAGGACAGCGGGGCGGCGTCCAGGCGATAGCCAATGGTGAGCTGGCCGCTGGACTGGATCTTGGCCAGCGTGGCGTCGGCGGCCCAGGTGGGCAGGGCCAGGGCGGCGATGGCGCCCGCGGCCAGCCAGTGCTTGAAGAAGGAATGCATGTGGTACCTGCTTGAACGGTGGTTCAGGTTGGGAAAATTGCTGCTTCCCGGGTGGGGATATGCCGCGGGCGCCGGGTTTGAGTAGCGTGCGGCAGTATCAAATGTAACCGTACGTTCAGATTCCCTCGGTTTGTGACCGTACGTCGAACTCCACCTTCCAGCGCTCGCTGCCCCCCACCGGCACGGCCAGCAGCTCCAGCGTGCCGATGTCGGTCACGCGCGCGTGCAGTTGCACGGTGACCACCTCGCCCGGCGTGCGGCCCTCGGCGGGCAGCTGGGCTTCGATCTGCTGCAGCTCCACCAGCTCCTCGGGGCCCCAGAAGTCGAGCACGCTGCCCACGGCGTCCTGGCGGCGCATGCTGGAGCCAAAGAAGCGCAGGCGCACCGGCTGGCCCACCACCAGGCCGAATTCCTGGGCGTCCAGCGCCACCTCCGTGCCCTCCTCCATGCCAAAGGGCGCCAGGCACAGGGCGCTGATGGGCGGCTCCATGCCGGGGATGGCGGGCATGTTGCTCTCCACGCCGACGTAATAACTCTGCGCCGTGCCGCCGCGTATGCGCACGCCGCAGCCGCGCCGCACATGGCCGTAGTAGGCGGCGCCACGCGCCACGGCCAGGTCCAGGTTGGCGCCCTCCAGCAGGCGCGCGGGCGGCGCGCCCTCGGCGCTGAGCCAGCCGTTCACGACCTCCAGGATGCGCTGCTCGATCTGTCGCGCCTTCAGCACGCCGCCGTTGAACAGAATGGCCGTGGGGTGCAGAAAGCTCGCGCCCGGCTGGCCCTGCAGGCCCTCGACCTGCTCCACGGCGTCGGCCTGGCGCGACAGAAAGGCCGCCAGGTGGCGCGTCACCGCCGCGTCCTGCGCATAGGGCAGGCCCAGCTGCGTGAGCGCGGCGCGGGCGCGGGTCTGCGGCTTGTCGCTGACCGCGACCGGGGGGAAGAAGCCCTCCACCAGCAGTGCCAGCACCTCGGCACGCGTGACCTCGGTGCGGATGCTGCCGCCGATCAGTTTGCTGCCGCGGCTGGGCACGACCACGGGCACGGCCTGCAGGGCGTCATCGGCCAGCAGCTGTTCCTTGGCGGCGCGGCAGCCGTGCGCCAGGGCGCGGGTCTGCCAGGCGTCCAGCTGCCGGCCCTCGGCCGCCAGTTTGCGCGCCACGCCGTAGGCCAGGGCCAGATCCATGTTGTCGCCGCCGAGCAATATGTGCTCGCCCACGGCCACGCGCTGCAACTGCAGGTTGCCGCCCTGCTCCAGCACGGCGATCAGCGACAGGTCGGTGGTGCCGCCGCCCACGTCCACCACCAGGATCACGTCGCCATGCGCCACCTGCTTGCGCCAGCCGCCGCCGCTGGCCTGAATCCAGCTATAGAGCGCGGCCTGGGGTTCCTCCAGCAGGGTCAGCTGCTGGTAGCCGGCGGCGCGGCAGGCCTCGGCCGTCAGCTCGCGCGCGGCCGGGTCGAAGGATGCGGGGATGGTGACGGTGATGTCCTGCTGGTCGAACGGCGCCCCGGGGTGGGCCGCGTCCCAGGCCTGGCGCAGGTGCTGCAGGTAGCGGGTGCTGGCGGCCAGGGGGGATATGCGCTCTACCTCGGGCGGCGCGTCGGCCGGCAGCAGCGGCGCGCGCCTATCCACGCCGGGGTGGCAGAGCCAGCTCTTGGCGCTGGCCACCAGGCGTATCGGCGTGGCCGCGCCGCGCTGGCGCGCGAACTCGCCGGCTACGGCATCCTGACTGGCGCCCCAGGGCAGGGCCAGGTCGGCGGGGCTGAGCTCGCTCTCGTGCGGCAGGTAGAGGAAGGAAGGCAGCAGCGGGCGGCCTTCCACGCTGGCCGGGGCTGTGAGCTGGGGAACGTCCAGCACCTGCTGCACGACCTGCTCGCCATCGCTGGCCTGCATGTCCACATAGGACAGGGCGCAATGCGTGGTGCCCAGGTCGATTCCAATGGAAAATCGGGCCGTAGAGCCCGTGGGTAATGCGCTATCAGCTATTGTTTCTATAGTCACAGCTCCACCTCCGCCTGAGCGATGATGGCGGCGGCCCTGGCGTCGGTCAGCTGCGGCAGGCGCACTTGGGTCACCTGCCAGCCGCGGTGGCTCAAGGTGCCGGTGAACGGCGCCTGGCCGACCACGTTGCCCGTCAGGCGCACGGCGGCGGCGTCAAAGCCGGCGGCCAGCGTGACGCGGCTGCCCTCGGCCTCGGCTCGCACGGGCGCCAAAGTGAAATGCTCGGCCAGCAGCTTGCGGCAGCCGCCATGCACCACGCGCGCGGCGGCGCCGATCTCGGCGTCGCTGTAGGGCGCCACGTCCTCCTGGATGAAGTCCACGAAGCGCGCCTCGCGCTGCAGCAGGCCCAGCAGTTGCAGGGCGGCGGTGTCGGTGGCCACCTCCACGCGGCGTTCCACGATCTTCTCGACCGGCACCTCGATGCGGGTCTCGATGATCTTTTCTACCGGCACCTCCACGCGCACCTCGCTGGGCGGTACATCTGCCGCCAGGGGTTCGCCCGTGCGCAGGCGGTGGATGTCGCCGGCCAGGCGGGCGTTGGCCAGGATGGCGAAAAAGCTGCCGATGGCGATGGCCACGCGGCTGAGGAAGGATGGGTGTATCGGGGTGCTCATGCGGTTCTCGCTGCGAGAAGGGGACGCCGGGCCAGGGGCCACGGATGCTGGAAAAGAGTCACGGGCGCGCGCCCGTGAAAGGGGGCGATGTTACCCAAACGCGGCCGGCAGCCTTCTGGCCGCACCAGGCCGGCGGGATGATTGGGGGACAATGCACGCGCCTGATTTGGCGCCATTTCCTTGCCCGCATGACCATACAAACCGACGATTTCTCCCCCGCACCGGCGCCCAGGCGCGAGCGCATGGTCTCGGCCGCGCCGGCCTCGCCGCAGGAGGAGGCGCAAGAGCGCGCCCTGCGCCCCAAGCTGCTGCAGGAATACGTGGGCCAGGCCAAGGCGCGCGAGCAGCTGGAGATCTTCATAGGCGCCGCCAGGAAGCGCAGCGAGGCGCTGGACCATGTGCTGCTGTTCGGCCCGCCCGGTTTAGGAAAAACCACGCTCAGCCACATCATCGCCGCCGAGCTCGGCGTGAACCTGCGCCAGACCAGCGGCCCGGTGCTGGAAAAGCCCAAGGATCTGGCGGCGCTGCTGACCAACCTGGAGAAAAACGACGTCCTGTTCATCGACGAGATCCACCGCCTGTCCCCGGTGGTGGAAGAAATCCTCTACCCCGCGCTGGAGGACTACCAGATCGACATCATGATCGGCGAGGGCCCGGCCGCGCGCAGCATCAAGCTCGATCTGCAGCCCTTCACCCTGGTCGGCGCCACCACGCGCGCCGGCATGCTGACCAACCCGCTGCGCGACCGCTTCGGCATCGTCGCGCGGCTGGAGTTCTACACGCCCGAAGAACTGACGCTGATCGTCATGCGCTCGGCCGGCCTGCTGGGCGCGCCGATCGACGAGGCGGGCGGCGCGGAAATCGCCCGCCGCTCGCGCGGCACGCCGCGCATCGCCAACCGCCTGCTGCGCCGCGTGCGCGACTACGCTGATGTGAAGGGCGACGGTCGCATCACCCTCGATATCGCCCGGCGCGCCCTGGCCATGCTGGACGTGGATCCGCAGGGCTTCGACGTGATGGACAGAAAGCTCTTGGAGGCAGTGATCCACCGCTTCGACGGCGGCCCCGTGGGGCTGGACAACATAGCGGCCAGCATCGGCGAGGAGTCGGGCACCATCGAGGACGTGATCGAGCCCTACCTGATCCAGCAGGGCTACCTGCAGCGCACCCCGCGTGGGCGCATCGCCACGCTGGCCGCCTACCGCCACCTGGGCGTGGCGGCGCCGCAGCAGGGGCAGGGGGGCGGGTTGTTTTGAGACAATGGGCCGCACCGCCCTTCGCAACGGAGTCGATCATGGGAGCACCGAAGCACGCCGCCGCCCGCTACACCTATGGCGAGTACCTGCATTGGCCGGACGATGTGCGCTATGAGCTGATCGACGGGCAGGCCTGGATGATGGCGCCAGCGCCCACCATTGAGCATCAGGACATTGCGGGGGATATTTACTTTCAGCTACGGCAAGCGCTCGAAGGTGCTCCCTGCCGTGTGCTGATTGCCCCGGTGGACGTGCGCCTGCCCCGCAGCGGCGAGGCCGACGACGACATAGACACCGTGGTCCAGCCCGATGTGCTGCTGGTGTGCGACAGCGCAAAAATAGACCGCCGCGGCGTGCGCGGCGCGCCCGACTGGGTGGCGGAGGTGCTCTCGCCCAGCACGGCGGCGCGCGACCAGATCGCCAAGCGCCGCATCTACGAGCGCGCCGGCGTGCGCGAATACTGGCTGGTGCACCCGACGGATCGCACGCTCACCGTGCACTGGCTGGTCGATGGGCGTTACGGCATTCCCGAAATATCCGAACTCAAGGGCAGCACGGCACTGGCCATACTGCCCGAAGTCGCCATCGCCTGGGATGCACTGGTGGCGCGACTGCCGCCGGTGGAGCCTTGATCGGCCCCAGCGACCAGGGTGGCGCGGCCCGTTGCAGGCTCAATGCTTGTTGTAGATCTGGTCAAAGCTCGCGCCATCGGCAAAGTGATCCTTGTGCGCCTGGGACCAGCCGCCGAAGGCCTGGTCTATGGTCGCCAGCGTGAGCCGGGGGAACCGGGCCGCGTATTGGGCGCGCACCTTGTCGCTGCGCGGGCGGTAGTGGTGGCGCGCGGCGATCTCCTGGCCCTCGTCGGAGTACAGATGCTGCAGATAGGCCTCGGCCAGCGCGCGCGTGCCTTTTTTCTGCACCACCTTGTCCACCACGGCCACGGTGGGCTCGGCCAGCATGGAAACGGAGGGCGCCACGATCTCGAAGCGGCCTTCGCCAAATTCCTTGAGCGCCATGAAGGCCTCGTTCTCCCAGGCCAGCAGCACATCGCCCATGCCGCGCTGCACGAAGGTCATGGTGGCGCCGCGCGCGCCGCTGTCCAGCACCGGCACGTTGCGGTACAGGCGGGCGACGAAGTCGCGGGCCTGCGCCTCGCCCGCGCCATTGCCAGCGCCGCCGCCCGCGGCCTTGCGCCGGGCGAACTCCCAGGCCGCCAGATAGTTCCAGCGCGCGCCACCGCTGGTCTTGGGGTTGGGCGTGATGACCTGTACGCCGGGCCTGGCCAGGTCGTCCCAGTCCTTGATGGCCTTGGGGTTGCCCTTCTTCACCAGAAACACGATGGTCGAGGTGTAGGGCGCCGAGTTGTGCGGCAGGCGCTTTTGCCAGTCGGCCGCCAGCAGGCCCTGGCGCGCCAGCGCGTCGATGTCGCCGCCCAGCGCCAGCGTGACCACGTCGGCGTCCAGGCCGTCGATGACGGAGCGCGCCTGCTTGCCCGAGCCGCCGTGCGACTGGCGCAACTGCGGCCTCTGGCCGGTCTTGGCGGCCCAGTGGCGGGCGAAGGCCTGGTTGAACTCAGCGTACAGCTCGCGCGTCGGGTCGTAGGAGACGTTGAGGAACTGCGCGTCCTGGGCCAGGGCGGGCAGGGGCGGCAGGGCCGCTGCGACCGCTAGGGCCAGGGAATGGCGGAGAAGGTGGCGACGTTGGGTCATGGAATGCGCTTTCTGGGTTGTCTGCATCGGCGTCGGGCACCGAAGAAGCGCATTCTGAAAATCAATCGTCAAAACTGGAAGGAATAAAAATTCAGTTGCTAATTCAAATTCGTACTAAAAAGCGTTTGATCTCAGTGGCGTCCGATTAAAAATCAAACAAAATCAATTGCTTAGAATCTTTGAGCTGACTTTGCGGCAGCGAACGCTACGTCAACCTCAAGCTGGACTTCCTAGAGAAGAATGCCAAGGACGCCTGACTAGGCACATACCTCAGACTGGGCCGCGAACCCTCACCCCCATCCATTTTTTCGCCCGTGCGCTGCATGTGTTCGGTGAACTTCAGGCCTTGGAGCATCTGCTGGACACGCCCAAGGATGAAATCGGCCTGGCGCTGATGGATGAGCAGCTGCCCAAGCGGGTGCGCGGCAAGTCGGGCACCCCCTCGGGAGCCCTGTGATGGCGCCCCCCACGGCGCTACAACAGGAGTTTTAGGTCGGCACTGGCAAGGCGGGGCTGGCGCTGGGCACGCTGGTGTACGCCCGGCAGGGGCGGCGCGAGCACTCTATGACCAGGCCTGGCTGAACAACCCGGTGCGCTTTGGCGTATCGGTTGATCTGCCGCTGGTGGCGGGCTACCAGGCGCACAAGGCGGCCAGCGCGCACGATTCAGTCTTTTACGGCGCGCTGGCCGATATCGCCCCGGATGCCTGGGGGCGGAGCGTCATCGCCCGCGACCACGCCAAGCGCCGCCGCGCCGCCCGCAACTGACAGCGCTGGACTATGTGCTGGCGGCCGAGCCCGTGACTAGCGACACAGGCAGGCCCGCAGCCTAGACCGTCCGCCCTGAAAAATCCCCAACCTCTTGATTCACATAGGGAATTTCCTGTTTTCTGAGCGTCAGATTTGCAAGATGATGAATGGCAGATATTGGTTTTCTTGCAAATTTCTCCACGCATCCCGATGGGCCCTCAACCTTCCCAGCCGCAAACCGCCGAGTTGTTCCGTCCACGCCTGGATGAGCTGCTGAACATGCACCATCCCCTCATCCGCCTGATCAAGAGGGCGAGCTGCGAGCAGGTGATCGTGGACACCACGGCCATGCCCAAGGCCATCGCGCACCCCACCGACAGCCGCTTGCTGGAGAAGAGCCGCCAGCATCTGGTCAAGGCCGCCAAGGCCCATGGCTTGAAGCTGCGCCAGAACTACAACCGCTGCGCCCCCAGGCTGGCCGTACAAGCAGGGCGCTACGCCCATGCCAAGCAGTACAAGCGCATGCGCAAAACCCTGCGCAGTTTGCGCAGCCGGGTGGGCCGGGTGCTCCGCGACATTGAGCGCCAACTGCACCAACTGCCCGAGCAGGCGCGCATCAAGGTACGGGAGTTGCTCCAGCGCACGGGCCGCATCCTCACCCAGCAGCGCAAGGACGAGAACAAGCTGTACGCGCTGCATGCCCCCGAGGTCGAATGCATCGCCAAGGGCAAGGCCAGGACGCCCTACGAGTTTGGCGTCAAGGTCAGCATCGCCACCACCTTGAAGGAAGGCCCGGTGGTGGGCATGCGCAGCATGCCGGGCAATCCGTATGACGGTCATACCCTGGCCGAGACGCTGGAGCAGGTGGGCATCCTCACCGGAGCGGACAAGCCCCCGAAGACGGTCATCGTGGACAAGGGTTACCAGGGCGTTGAGGTGCCAGGGGTGCGCATTTTGCGCTCGGGCCAGAAACGAGGCATCACCAAGACCCTCAAGGCGATGATCAAGCGGCGCAGCGCCGTGGAGCCCACTATCGGGCACATGAAGGTGGATGGCCGATTGGCGCGCAACCCGCTCAAGGGCGCCCTGGGCGATGCCATCCATGCCGTGATGTGCGGCGCAGGCCACAACCTGCGCCTGATCCTGGCCGCGCTGCGGCTTTTTTGCGCCCGATTGGGGGTGGCGGTTCAGGAAATTATCGGGCTATTAGCCGACCGGCTGCGCTTTGCGGGGGCGGTCTTTGCTTGAAAACTGAATTGTTCAGGGCGGACTAGACCAGCGCATCAGGAGTGAATCTCATCGCGGCTGTGCTGTTCCAGGTGCTGGGTGTCCGCCCAGCCCACCAGCGTCAGGCCGTTGCCGCCCGTCCACAGCAGGCGGTTGATGGCGGCGTTGGTCAGCTGCCAGGTGCGCGGCGCCTGCAGGTCCAGGCGCGTGGCCAGGCGGTACAGCACGTCCATCACGCCGCCATGGGCCACCAGCACGACCTGCTGGCCACAGTGGCGCGCGGCGATCTCATCGACGGTGCAGGCGATGCGCTCGCGCAGCGTGACGAGGGACTCGCCGCCGCCATCGGGCACGAAATGTGGGTCGCGCTTGCGCCAGCGCAGCGCCTGTTCTGGCGATTCGCGCTCGATCTGCTGGAAGGTGCGGCCCTGGAAGTCGCCAAAGCCGCGCTCGCGCAGGCCGCGTTCGGGCGTGAGGGGCGCGCCCGTGGCCTGGGCCACGGCCTGGGCCGTGGCGTAGGCGCGCTGCAGGTCGCTGCTGTAGATGGCGGCCACGGGCTCGTCGGCCAGCGCCTGGCCGACCTGGCGCGCCTGCCACAGGCCGGTGTCGTTCAGCGGAATGTCCAGATGGCCCTGGATGCGCGTGTCCACGTTCCAGGCGGTTTCGCCGTGGCGTATGGCGATGATGCGGGTGGTCTGCATGGTGGCTCTCGGGTGTTCAGAGCAGCGACTTGGCGTTGTCGAGCACGTAGTCGCAGGCCTTTTCTTTCAGGTCGCCCTTGACCTTGTCGAGGCTGAAGCTCTTGCCGCCCGAGCCCGTGACCATGCCCGACAGGCCGCTCAGGTAGCCCTCGTCCTTGGGTTCTTCCTTCTGGCCCAGGCCCATCTTGCCCAGCAGCTGGTTCTTGACCTGTGCGGCCTTGTCGGCGTTCAGGTAGTTGTTCTTCATGCAGTAGGTGATCACGCCGGCAGCGTTGCTGGCCGTGCCCGAACTGGTCAGCCCCAGGGCCGACAGGGCCGACAGGTCGGCGCCGCCGCCGAGCGCGCCGCCCAGGGCCGTGGCGCCAGAGCCGCCCGCGCCCCCGATCTGGCCGCGCAGGGCGTCGCCCAGGCCGGCCGCATGGGTGTTGACGGTCAGGCCGCACAGGCCGGCCAGCAGCAGGCCGCAGAGGGTGTTCTTCATGGTGATTCCTTCCAGCAGGTTAGCGGGCGACTCGCCCGGTGCGAGTGCGACACACCACGTTATCACGCCACCGCGGGCGCGAATGTCCCAGTTTGCAAACTACCGTGCGCTCGCCGGTGCTGCAGCCGGAGCCGGGTTTGCGGGCGGCGGCGCGGGGCGGCCCGTGTCGGGCATGACCTCGGTGCGCACGCTGCGCTGGCCCTGCGGCGGCTGCGGAAAGCCGCTGAGTGCCTGGTCGAACAGCACGCCGTAGATGGCGGGGTCGCGCGTCCACACGTCCTCATAGGTGGCCGAGGTTTCATACACCACCTGCTGCGTCGCCGCGTCGCGCAGCACCAGGCTGACCTTGCGGTGGTACAGGGTGGGCGGGGCATCCATCATCCAGTTCATGCCCCAACCCCAGCGCCCGCCGTAGCCCAGGCTCCAGCCCCAGCGGCCGTAGAACGGATCCGGGCCGTAGTAGGGCCAGTTGCGCGGCATGGCGTAGCCGCCCTCCACGCCCAGCAGGGCGATCAGGCGCGGCTGGGTATCGTCGCGGCGCAGGCCGACGCGGGCCAGGGCGGCTTCGGCCTGCGTTTCGATCGCGGCGAAGGCCGTCGCGTGCATCTGCTGCGAGGGCAGGCGCTCGAAGCGGTAGGTGGGCGGGCTGGGCAGGGCGGTCAGGGTGGAGTAGCTGCTGACGTCGCTTTGCACCAGGCGCGGGCCGGTGCAGCCGGCCAGCAGGGCCGCGGCAAACAGCAGCAGTGCGGCAACAGGGCGTGACCAGGGCATGGCGAACCTCCTATGCCAGCACTATGCCACCGCGTCCGCGCGCCTGCGCACCACCTGCAGCGGCATGGGCAGCTCTTCCTCGTCAAATGCCGTGTCGCCGTTGGGGTCGGCAATGCCCGTGGCGCGGGCGTTCCTGAAGTCGTGCAGCTTCGGGTCCATCAGGTGGGTGGTGACCACATGGCCCATGGCGCGCAGCATGCTTTCGATGCGGCCGGGGTGTTTTTTGTCCCATTCGCGCATCATCTCGCCCACCACCACGCGCTGCAGGCCCTCCTGGCTGCCGCACAGGTTGCAGGGGATGATGGGGAACTGCTGGTACTGGGCCCAGCGCGTCGTGTCTTTCTCGGGCACATAGCACAGCGGGCGTATGACCACATGCTTGCCGTCGTCGCTCACCAGCTTGGGCGGCATGCCCTTCATGCGCCCGCCGTAGAACAGGTTCAACAGCAGCGTGGCGACGATGTCGTCGCGGTGGTGGCCCAGGGCTATTTTTGTGCAGCCCAGCCGGTCGGCCACCGAGTACAGGATGGCGCGGCGCAGGCGCGAGCACATGCTGCAGGTCGTCTTGCCCTCGGGCACCACGCGCTTGACGACGCTGTAGGTGTCCTGGTTCTCGATGTGGTACTCGACGCCTATGCTCTTGAAGTACTCGGGCAGCACATGCTCGGGGAACCCGGGCTGCTTCTGGTCCAGGTTCACGGCCACGATGTCGAACTTGATCGGGGCGCGCTTTTGCAGCTTGCGCAGAATGTCCAGCAGCGTGTAGCTGTCCTTGCCGCCGGACATGCAGACCATGACGCGATCGCCCTCCTCGATCATGTTGTAGTCAAGCACCGCGCGGCCGACCTCGCGGCACAGGCGCTTCTCCAGCTTGATCTGCTCGCGCTCGATCTTGCGGTTGTCGGTGGCGGGCTCTTCGCCAATCCAGTCGGCGGCCTGCAGGGGGGTGTTTTCGGTGATGGTGTTCATGGGGCTTACCACTGTCCGGTTTCGACGCGAATGGCAACTTCGCAGTCATCAAAGATTTCGAGTTTGGCGATTTTCACGCGCACGCCCAGCACGCCGGGCAGCTGCATCAGGCGCTGCGCCAGCTTGCCGATCAGGCTCTCCAGCAGGTTCACATGCTCGGCCGTGCATTCGTCGATGATGATCTGGCGCACCTTGCGGTAGTCCAGCACATGGCGTATGTCGTCGTCGCGCGGTGCCAGCGGCTGGGGGCCCAGATGCAGCTCGGCATCCACCTGTATCGGCTGCGGAGCGGCCTTCTCGTGGGCCAGGATGCCCAGGTTGGCGTCAAAGCGCAGGCCGGTCAGCGTGAGGGCCTGCCGCCCCTCGCCAGGGCGCGAATGATAGGGAAGTTCGGTCACGGCTTCACCAGGGCTTGATGCATACCCGCTCCACGCCTATGGATGCGCTGTCGGGGTAGATGTCGGGCTTGCGCGTGGCCACGCGCACGGCGTGCACGCCAGTTTGTTGCAGCAGGGCCGCGGCGATGGCGTCGCACAGGGTTTCCTGCAGCTCGTGGTGCTGGCCGCCGACCTCGCGCGCGATCACCTCGCGCACGAAGTCGTAGTCCAGCGTCTGCGAGATATGGTCACGATCCGCCGGCGCCTGGGCCAGCTTGACGCACAGATCCACGTCGAACCACATGCGCTGCGCGCCCTGGCGCTCGTGCGCATGCACGCCTATGCGCACCGGCACCTCGTGTCGGCGCAGGCTCAAGGCGCGGCATTGCGTGGCCAGGCGCGCGTCCAGGGCGCCGAAGGCGAGCAGTATGGAATTCATGGGCGCGGATTTTCGCCGATGGCAAACATCACGTCGCGCGCCAGGGGCACCAGGTGCTGGCCGTTGTCGGCCTGCAGCGTGCAGCCGTTCAGGCTGGCGTTGCTGGCGATGAACACCGCGCAGCGCGCCACGTCCAGCGGCGTAATCGGCTCGCGCAGCAGGTTCACGCGGCTGGCCTGGTCGAAGTTGTCCTGGGTCTGCGGGCCGCTCAGGTACATCAGCCCCGGCGACAGGCCGCATACGCGCACCAGCGGCGCCAGTGCCTGGGCCTGTAGCTGCACGCTGCGCTCCAGGGCCAGCTTGCTCACGGTGTAAGAGAAATAGTCGGGGTTCAGGTTGTGCACCTTCTGGTCCAGCACATGGATCACGCTGTGTTGCCCGTGCGTGGCCTCGCCCTGCGCAACCAGCCACGCATGCAGGGCATTGCCCAGCAGCAGCGGTGTGGCGGTGTTGGTCTGGAAATGCCGCAGCAGCGCCTCGACGCTGGCCGTGCGCGCGTCGTCGGCCTCGAAGATGGAGGCGTTGTTGACGATGCAGCGCGGCGCCCGGCCGGTGACGGCCACGCACTGCTGCAACAGGGCAGTGGCGGCATCGGGCCGCGCCAGGTCGGCCGGCACTAGCAGGCATTCGCGCCCCAGGGCGCGCACTGCGGCTTGCGTGCCTTCGGCGCCGGCGAGCGAGGCGCGGTAGTGGCACAGCACATCCCAGCCCGCGGCCGCGAAGGCCAGGGCGATTTCGCGCCCCAGGCGGTGCGCGGCGCCGGTGACGAGGACCCAGTCGGTGTGGTTCATGCGGTCGCTCCTTGGTGCCTATGGCCGGGAAATACAATGCCCGTCATGCCGCGCAGCCCGGCACGCCATGGGCGCCACTGCCCCCACCGAGGCGAGGGTCGCGGGGGAAATGAGTTGAAACAATCGCTCATCAGACCGGCGCATGACGCGCGCGCAAAACCGCAAATTATGACCACCCCCACCGACGCGCTTATCCACCATATCCACCAGCAGATCACCGCCGCCGGCGGCTGGCTGGGCTTTGACCGCTTCATGGAGCTGGCCCTCTACACCCCCGGCCTGGGCTATTACGCGGGCGGTCTGCGCAAGCTGGGCCGCATGCCCGAGGACGGCAGCGACTTCGTCACCGCACCGGAACTGTCCCCCGTCTTTGGCCAGGTGTTGGCCGCCCAGGTGCGTGAGGCGCTGGACGCCACCGGCACGCAGGAGGTCTGGGAATTCGGCGCCGGCAGCGGCGCGCTGGCCGAGCAAGTCCTGGGCGAGCTGGGCAGCAGCCTGCGCCGCTACACCATCGTCGATCTTTCGGGCGACCTGCGCGCACGCCAGCAGGAGCGCCTTGCGCCCTGGGGCGACAAGGTGGCCTGGGCCGAGCGCCTGCCCGCGTCCATCGAGGGCGTGGTCGTCGGCAACGAGGTGCTGGACGCCATGCCCGTGCAGCTGCTGCAGCGCACGGACGATATCTGGCACGAGCGCGGCGTGGTCACGGGGCAGGATGGCGGCTTTGCCTGGCAGGACCGGCCCACCGATCTGCGCCCCCCCGTCGAGATCGAAGGCGGGCACGACTACCTGACCGAGATCCATGCGCAGGCCGAGGCCTTCATGCGCACCCTGGCCGCGCACCTGAAGCGCGGCGCGGCCTTTCTCATCGACTACGGCTTTGGCGAGGACGAGTACTACCACCCCCAGCGCCACATGGGCACGGTGATGTGCCACCGCGCCCACCGCGCCGACGACGACCCACTGGCTGACGTGGGCCAGAAGGACATCACCGCCCACGTCAACTTCACGGCCATGGCCGTGGCGGCGCAGGACGCGGGCCTCCACGTGCTGGGCTACACCAGCCAGGCGCGCTTTCTGCTCAATTGCGGTTTGCTCCAAAAAATGGAGCTGTTGACGCTTGTCCAGCGTGCGCCAACGGCCAAATTGATACTAGAACATGAAATGGGCGAGCTGTTCAAGGTACTGGCCGTGGCGCCGGGCGAGCCCTGGACGCCCATGGGCTTTGCCCAGGGCGACCGCACGCACAGGCTGTGATCTGGAAAGGATGACCCCATGACCCTCGAAATCGACCGCATCGACCACATCGTCCTCAACGTCGCCGACGTGCAGGCCAGCGCCGCCTGGTATGCCAGAGTGCTGGGCATGGAGCGCGAGGTGTTCGACTCGCGCACCGGCCCGCGCGTGGCGGTGAAGTTCGGCCGCCAGAAGATCAACCTGCGCCCCATGGGCGAGGACACCGTGGCCTGGTTCACCGGCGCCAACCCCATGCCGGGCAGTGACGACCTGTGTTTCATTACCGCCCAGCCTATGCGGCAGGTGCTGGATCATTTCGCCAGCGTAGGCGTTGCGTTGGAGGTAGGGCCCGTGGAGCGCACGGGGGCGTTGGGCGCCATGCAGTCGGTCTATTGCCGCGACCCGGACGGCAACCTCGTCGAAGTTGCCGTTTACTGAATGCTGCGCTGGCTCATCGTCGTCTTTCTGGCCCTGGTGCTGATCAACGGGCTCACGCCCTGGCTCAAGCGCCTGGGGCTGGGGCGGCTGCCGGGGGACTTCCAGTTTCGGCTGTTCGGGCGCGATTGGTTCATTCCGCTGGCCAGCACGCTGCTGCTGAGTTTTTTGCTGAGCCTGGCGGTGAAGTGGCTCTGAGCTTGAAATCCGTGCGATCTGGCCGCAGTTAGGCTGGCAACACGTTGCAAACCCACAGCCATGACCACAGAAGCCCTGCACATCGTCTGCCCCCATTGCCACACCACGAATCGCGTGCAGGCCGCGCAGCTGGCAAGCAGCCCCGATTGCGGCAGCTGCCACCGGCCGCTGTTCACCGGCGCGCCCCTGGAGCTGGACGCTGCCAGCTTCGACAAGCATGTGGGGCGCAGCCACATCCCCGTGGTGGTGGACTTCTGGGCGCCCTGGTGCGGGCCCTGCCGGCAGATGGCGCCGGCTTTCGCCCAGGCGGCGCGCGATCTGGAGCCGGGCGTGCGCCTGGCCAAGCTCGATACCGAGGCGCATCCGGCCATCGCCGGGCGCTACGCCATCCGCAGCATTCCGACGATGATCATGTTCCGTGGCGGGCAAGAGGTGGCGCGCGTCTCGGGCGCGCTGGGCGCGGCCGACATCGCGCGCTGGGTGCGCTCAGTGGGTTGAGGCCGTGCCTAGCCAATCGGCCACGGCGCGCACGCGTGCGGCGTGGATGCGCTCGCCCACCTTGGCGCCTTGCAGGCCCTGGGCGGCGGCCTGCGCGGCAATGCTGCTGGTGACGACCGACTGCACTGCCGCCAGCGCCGCGTTGATGCGCGCGCGCTGCGGGTAGGGCGCGTCTTCATAGCCCAGGCGCCCGCGTGCGTCGCACTCGCAGGCCAGCAAAATCTCGTCCAGCCGCGCCGGCTTGCGGATCGCGTCGCAGCGCTCCAAGAGGCGCAGCAGCGCGGCTGCGCCCAGTTCGCTGCTGCGGTGGATGTTGCCGTGCTCGCGCGCCACCACGTCGGCCAGCTCGCGGCAGTCCACGGGCACGCGCAGGCGCTCGGCCACGGCCTGCAGCAGTTTGCTGCTGCGCTGCTCGTGGCCGATGTGGCGCGGCAACATGTCCTGCGGCGTCGTGCCCTTGCCCAGGTCATGCACCAGGCAGGCAAAGCGCACGGCCAGTGGCGCCGAAAGGCGCGCCGCCATGTCCAGCACCATCATCACGTGCACGCCGGTGTCCACCTCGGGGTGGTATTCGGCGCGCTGGGGCACGCCCCACAGACGGTCGAGCTCGGGCAGCACCACGGCCAGTGCGCCACATTCGCGCAGCACCGCGAACATGCGCGACGGCTGTGCCTCCATCAGCCCGCGCGACAGTTCTTGCCACACGCGCTCGGCCACCAGATGGTCGGCCTCGCCGTGCTGCACCATTTCGCGCATCAGTTGCATGGTCTCGGGCGCCACCGAGAAATCGGTGAAGCGCGCCGCAAAGCGCGCCACGCGCAGGATGCGCACCGGGTCTTCGCGGAAGGCGTCGGTCACATGGCGCAGCAGGCGCTGCGCGATGTCGCGCCTGCCGTCATAAGGGTCAAAAATGGCCTCTACGCCCGTCTCATCAGCACCAACAGCTATCGCATTGATAGTGAGGTCGCGCCGTGCCAGGTCTTCCTCCAGCGTCACGTCGGGCGAGGTCTGCACGACAAAGCCGCGATAACCGCGCCCGTTCTTGCGCTCGGTGCGCGCCAGCGCGTATTCCTCGTGTGTTTCGGGGTGCAGGAACACGGGGAAGTCGCGCCCCACCGGGACAAAGCCGCGCGCCACCATGTCCTCGGGCGTGGCGCCGACGACGACCCAGTCGTGGTCATTGACGGGGCGGCCCAACAGCCTGTCGCGTACCGCGCCGCCCACCATGTAAGTCTTCATGACGGCGAGTGTAAATTCACGGCCCTTGCCTCCGGAGCCCATGCATGCCGTCCAGCCCCATCACCATCGTCCAGCCCAACCCCGACGGCAGCCTGCCCATCCCCGCGCCGCCGGCGCCCAGTGCCTTTGATCAGGCCCAGGCGCAGTTTGAACAGCAGACCGAGGCGCTGCAGCAGCGCCTGCAAGGCTTGCAGGAGCTGCTGGACAAGCCGCTTTCCGCCATCCTGGCCGAGCATGACAAGGCGCTGGAGTCGGCCGCTGCCTGGGATGCCTTTGGCGCCCAGTGGCTGCTGGCCCAGCGCGCCATGCGCCGGGTGGCGCTGGATCTGGCGGCGGCCCAGGGCCTGGACGAGGCGGCGGTGGTGGCCCGCGCCATGGGGTATGCCAACGCCGTGTTGAACAGCGAGGACGAAGACCTGGGCGGCTCCATCGCCCCGCAGCAGCTGGCGCATATCGCGCGCCACAAGGCCCATCTGCGCAGGCAGTTCCGCCAGGGGTGACGACGGCTGTCGTTGGTGGCGCGCCTTGCGTTGGGTGCGTCACCTCATGGTCCCGCGACGCATGGCCGCGTGTGGCGCGGCTGGCTCACTTGACCCGGTGCAGCGTGTTGCGATCCGTGTGGTGCATCTCGCCGTCCGTTGCGGCGAGCTGGAGCAGCAGGTCGGACTCGTAGCTGAAGGTGCCGTCGCCGTGCACCTTGAAGGTGGTGACGAAGTCCTTGATCTCGGCGCGCTGCAGCAGGTATTTGTTCTGCACCAGGCCATAGGACGGTGACCCCGGCGTGGCGCGCAAGGTGAAGACCTTGTCGCGTGCATTCGCGTGCCCCCGGCCAGTGCCGCGATGCCGCGGCCGAAGACCACGGCGCGCATGATCTCGCCGGTGGCCTTTTCCCACAGCAGGTAGCCGACCTCGTCGTGGAAGGGGTTCATCGCCTCCTCGCCATGGCGCCAGGCGGTCATCTGGTAGGTCAGGCCTTCCAGCGACTGCTTGCCGTTCTCCTGCTTGGGGATGGGGCGAAACCAGGCCTTTTCAAAGTAGCCGGTCTCGCCCGTCAGATCGTCTTCGTTGTGGTAGGACAGATCCACGCCGACGTTGCCTTCCCATTCACCCACCAGCGGTGTCAAAGGGCCCAGGCGCTGCGGTCCAAGAATTTCTGCCATGGCGTACTCCTTGTCGTTGCGAAAGGTGTACCCAACGTATTCCTTGTGCGTGCGTGTTGCAAACGGCTTGCATGCATCACCGCGCTGACACCCTGGCTATCAGGCGGTCACTTCCACCACCAGCCGCGCGTCGAAGAGCGCGTTTTCCACCTTGCCCTCCTTGGCGTAGCCGCGCGGGTTGCACAGCACGCGCGTGCCCTGTACCTGGTAGTCAAAGCTGTCGTGCGTATGCCCGTGTATCCACAGCCGCGCGCCGCTGGCCGCCACCAGGTCCTGCGCGTCCGAGACGAAGATGCCATTCAGCGGCGAGCCGGCAAAGCGCGGGTGGATGCTGTTGAGCGTGGGCGCATGGTGCGTGATGACCACCGTGGGGCCGTCAAACGGCTCGGCCAGCGCCGCGCGCAGCCACAGCAGGTTGGCGTCGTACAGGGCGGCGGCGTCCTGCGGGGTGAACAGCGCGTCGCCGGGCTCGGGGCCCATGCGGATGCGGCTGAAGTCGTACATGAAGCGCTGCGCCTGCTCCATGGCCTGCTGGCGCTGTTCTTCGCTGGCAAAGATGCGAAAGTCGCTCCACAGCGTGGAGCCCACAAAGCGCACGCCGGCCAGCGTGACGCTGCGGTTGTCCAGCAGTTGCACCCGCGTGCCCTGGCTCAGCCGCTGCAGTTCGGCCAGCACCTGGGCGTGGCTGGCGCCGTAGAACTCGTGGTTGCCCGGTACATACAGCACCGGCTTGCCAAAGCCCTGGGCCCAGGCGACGGCCTGCGTGGGGCGGGCAATGTCGCCGGCCAGCACGACGATGTCGGCGTCGGTCTGCGGGTGCTCCATGCCCTGCACGCCCAGGTGCAGGTCGGAGAGGATGTGCAGTTTCATGGACGATGGGCCGTCAGGCGCGGCGGATACGGTAGGGTTCCTCGAAGTCCAGGAAGTCCCGCTCGGCCAGCGCGCCGTCGATCCAGGCCTTGACGCCGGGCAGCTGCTGCACGCGCCGCACATAGTCGGCGATGGGCTGCGGCACGGGCAGGGCGTAGGTCGCCAGGCGCATGCACACCGGCGCGTAGAAGGCATCGGCAATCGTGAACTGGCCGAACAGCATGGGCCCGCCATGCTGCGCCAGCAGCTCGCCCCACATGTCGATCAGGCGCTGCACGTCGGCGCGCACGCCGGCCTGGTCGCGCCAGAGGATGGCGCCCACCTCGGGCAGCCGCGCCTCGATGTTCATGCCGCAATGGCTACGCAGCGCGGTGAAGCCGCTGTGCATCTCGGCCGTCACGCTGCGCGCGCGGGCGCGTGCGGCCTTGTCCTGGGGCCACAGCTGCTTGTCGGGGTAGGTCTCGGCCAGGTATTCGGCAATCGCCAGGCTGTCCCAGATGGCGGTGTCGCCATCCACCAGCACCGGCACCTTGCCCGCGGGGCTGACGGCCTGCAGCTGGCGCTTGAACTGCGAGCCGGCATCAAAGCTGTCAAAGCGCACCGACACCTCCTCGAAGGCAATGCCGGCCTGGCGCAGCAGTACCCAGGGCCGCATGGACCAGGAGGAATAGTTCTTGTTGCCTATGTAGAGCTGGAGCATGGTGCATCCCTTTGTGTTGATGCTTCAAAAACAAGAGCTGTCTGCGCTTTGCTGTATTGCGTTACAGCCACTTTTCTTTCACACCGGCCAGACCACCCCGTTGTCATTCAGTATGGCGTCCAGCGGCAGGTCGTGCGCCTCGGGCTCGAATTCGTCCAGGTAGCCGTGGGTGTATCCCAGGCCCACGGTGGTGGGGCGCGGCTGCAGCGTGGCCAGGGTGCGGTCGTAGAAGCCGCCGCCATAGCCCAGGCGGTAGCCGCCGGGCCCGTAGCCCACGCAGGGCACGAACAGCAGCGTGGGGTGGATGGGCTCGGTGTCCTTGGGCTTGGGGATGCCGTAGGCGTCCTCCTCCATCGGGCAGCCCGGGTACCAGGCGTGGAAGGTGAGGGTCTTGTGCGCCTTGTTCACCACCGGCAGGCCGATGCGGCGCAGCTGGGGCTGGTCCAGCAGCTCGCCGTCCTCCTTCCAGCGGTGCAGGGCCGGTAACGGGTCGAACTCGCCCTTGATGGGCCAGTAGGCGCCGATGACGGTGTCTGGCCGGTCCACCAGCCAGATGCGCATGACGCTTTGCAGCTGGTCGGCGCGCAGCAGCCGGTCGGGCAGGCTCAGGCGTTGTGCAATCAAATCGCGGCGTAGGGCTGCTTTGTCCATCCGATAATTCCCCCCATGCAATGGCTCAAGATTCTGACACCCCTTCTGACCACGGCGGTGCTCGCCGCCTCCGCCCCCTGGGCGGCGGCGCAAAACCGTGGCGACGACACCTTGCTGGAGATGCAGCAGGCCTTTCGCAAGGGCGACAGGCAAAGGCTGACCACGCTGCTTCCTGGCGCGCGCGGCCATGTGCTGGAGCCCTGGGCCGCCTACTGGGAGCTGCGCGCACGTCTGGACATGGCCCAGCCCGCCGAGGTGAATGCCTTTCTGCAGCGCTGGGCCGGCAGCTACCAGGAAGACCGGCTGCGCAACGACTGGCTGCTGCTGCTGGGTCAGCGCCGTGACTGGGAGCAGTTTGCCGAGCTGCACCCCCACTACCGCATGGGCGACGACCGCGAGGTGCGCTGCTACGCCCTGGCCATAGACCAGATCAGGGGCCAGGCCGCGCAGGACGCCGGCGCCGAGGTGCTGCGCAACTGGTACGCCCTGCGCGACATGGACGACGGCTGCGCCAACGCCGCCGCCGAGATGCTGGCCGCCAGGCAGGTCAAGCCGCTGGATATATGGCGCAAGGCGCGTCTGGCCGCCGAGGCCAACCGCCTGCGCGTGGCGCGCAAGGCGGTGGAGGTCGTCGCCCCCGAGGCCCTGGCGCCGCTGCGCGAGGCGCTGGACGCGCCCGCCAAATACCTCAAGGGCCACGCCACGGCACGCGGCCGTGAGCGCCAGGAGCTGGTGGTGCTGGCCCTGATACGCATGGCCGTGAGCGACGCCGGTGTCGCAGCCGGCCTGCTGGAGAACAAATGGGGCGTGCACCTGTCGGCCGAGGAGCGCAACTGGCTCTGGGGTGTGATTGGCAAGCAGGCGGCGCTGGCGCTCTCGCCCGATGCCGCCGGCTACTTTGGCAACGTCAGCCGTGACGCGGATCTGAACGATGACCTGCTGGCCTGGAAGGTGCGCGCCGCGCTGCGCGCCGGCCAGTGGAAGCAGGTGGGCCGCGCCATCGACGCCATGAGCCCCACAGCGCGCCAGGACAGCACCTGGACTTACTGGAAGGCGCGCTCGCTCACGGCGGGCCGTGCCGGCGACGAAGAGCGCGCCCAGGCGCGTCAGCTGTATGAGCGCATCGCCGCCAGCACGGGTTTTTACGAGCAGCTGGCGCTGGAGGAGCTGGGCGAGCGCGTCACGCCGCCGCCCGCGCCCGCGCCGCTCACCGATGCGGAGAAGGCCGCCGCGCGCGCCAATCCTGGCCTGCAGCGTGCCCTGTACGCCATCGCCATGGGCCTGCGCGCCGAGGGCGTGCGCGAATGGAACTACAGCACCAACCTGCACCAGGCCGGCGGCATGGCCGAGCGCGAGCTGCTGGCCGCGGCCGACCTGGCCTGCCAGCAGCAGGTGTGGGACCGCTGCATCAACACCAGCGAACGCACCAAGACCGTGATCGACGCCGGCCAGCGCTTTCCGATGCCGTTTCGCAGTGCCGTGGTCGAGCGGGCGCAGGGCGTGGGCCTGGACCCGGCCTATGTCTATGGCCTGATCCGGCAGGAAAGCCGCTTCATCATGGACGCGCGCTCCGGCGTGGGGGCCACGGGCCTGATGCAGGTGATGCCGGCCACGGCGCGCTGGACGGCCAAGAAGATCGGCCTGACGGGCTTTACGCCCAGCCAGATCAACGACCGCGACACCAACATCACCATCGGCACGGCGTATCTGAAGCTGGCGCTGGACGACTTTGACGGCTCCATGCCGCTTGCCGCCGCCGCCTACAACGCCGGCCCGGGCCGCCCGCGCAACTGGCGCAACGGCCCGGTGCTGGACGCCGCCATCTGGGCCGAGAACGTGCCCTTCAACGAGACGCGCGACTATGTCAAGAAGGTGCTGGCCAACACCGTGAACTACGCCGCCATCCTGACCGGCGCGCCGCAGTCGCTCAAGAGCCGCCTGGGGCAGGTCGGCCCACGCGGATCGGGCGAACCGGAGCCGAACAAGGATTTGCCTTGATTACTATTTAATTTATAGCTTTTGGCGCTTTGTGGGTGGGCGCTGCGCCTGGTTTCAAGCCACATCGTCGCCGCGCGCTGCGGCCTTGCGGCCGGTGAACATGGCGCGCACCAGGTTTTCGCGGTGCGCGCGGCTGGTCCACAGCATGCCGCCGATGTGCAGGGCGACCAGGGCCAGCAGCAGCCAGGCCAGTGCCTGGTGCAGATCGGCCAGCCAGCCATAGCCCCAGAACATGTCGGTGGTGTAGAGCCAGCCGGTGAAGCCCAGTGCGCCCAGGTTGGCCAGCAGCGCCAGCACCATCCAGCCGCCCAGCGGGTTGTGGCCTATGTAGCGCGGCGCGCGGCCGGCGACGGCGGTGCGGGCGTAGGCCAGCGTGACGCGCGGACTGCGCACGAACTGGGCAAAGCGCGCGTAGTGGCTGCCGGCAAAACCCCAGGCCAGGCGCGCGGCCAGCAGGGCGATGGCGCCATAGCCTATGTATTCATGCAGCGGGCCGGTGTCGTCGCTGGCCCACCAGGCCAGGGCCACGGCGGCCACCTGGCCCCAGTGCAGCAGGCGCACCGGGGCGTCCCAGACGCGCATCACTCCTCGACGCGCTCAAGCGTCTTGGGGTCGAAGAAGGCCTCCACGCGCTTGCCGTCCGGGGTCTTGGCGTAGACCTCGTAGCAGCTGTCGGTCTTCTCCATGCGGCGGATCTTCCAGCCCTCCTTGACCAGCTTTTGCTCCAGCTCGGTGTGCGGGCGCCATTCGGACTTGGGGTGGGGCGGGCATTCGACCTTGCCGTGGGCAAAGGCGGCGCTGGCGCTGGCGGTCAGCGCCAGGGCGGCGATGGTGTGGATGATGGTTTTCATGGGATTTCCTTGTGGGGTCAGGGCCTGGCCCAGCGGCGCAGCAGGTTGTGGTACACGCCGGTGAGCTGGATCAGCCGCATGTCATCGGGCGCGACCAGCGGCGTCATCTGCTGGATCGACTGATCCAGGTCGAACAGCAGGGTGCGTTCGCCCTCGTCGGCCACCAGGCTCTCGATCCAGAAGAACGAGGCCACGCGCGCGCCGCGGGTGACCGGCGTCACGCGGTGCAGGCTGGTCGATGGGTAGAGCACCATGTCGCCGGCGGCCAGCTTCACGCTTTGCACGCCAAACGGGCCTTCCACCTCCAGCTCGCCGCCCTCGTATTCCTCGGGCTCGGCCAGGAACAGCGTGCATGAGAGGTCGGTGCGCATCTGCTGGTTGCTCCCGGGCAGATACATCAGCGCGCTGTCGACATGCGCGCCGTAGGTGCCGCCGCCTGCATAGCGGTTGAACTTGGGCGGGTAGATGGTGCGCGGCAGCGCGGCGCTGATGAACAGCGGCGTGGCGCCCAGGCGGCGCAGTATCTGCTGGCTCAGGCGCTGGCAGAGTTCGCTGCGGTCGTCGATCTGCTGGTTGTGCTTGACGGCCTTGGACAGCGTGCCGGCGGTGGCGGCGCCGTCGTCCCAGTGGGCGGCGTCCAGCTCGGCGCGAAACTGGCGCACTTCTTCCTTGGTGAGGACTTGGTCGATGGAGATCAGCATGAGGGTGTCAGGCAGTTGGGGGTGATATCGGCAAGGGTGGCGCAGCCGGCCTGGGCCATCGTGGCCTGCAGCTCCTCGACGAGCAGCTGCAGCATATGCGCCACGCCCAGGGCGCCGGCCACGGCCAGGGCGACCATCTGCAGCCGGCCGACGAGCACGGCATTGGCGCCCAGCGCCAGGGCCTTGAAGGCGTCTGATCCGCTCCTCACGCCGCCGTCGAGCAGCAGCGGGTAGCCCGCGCCCACGGCGGCGCGGATGGCGGGCAGCTGTGTGAGAGAGGCCGGCGCGTCGTCCAGGCTGCGCCCGCCGTGGTTGGAGACGATGAGGCCGGCGCAGCCCGCGGACTGCAGCTGGCGTGCGTCGTCGGGGTGCAGCACGCCCTTGACCCACACCGGCAGCGGGCTGGCCTGCAGCAGCCAATGCAGATCGTCCCAGGTGGGGGCGTGGCGCATGGCGCCCTGGAAGATGCGGCTGCTGCCATCCTGCAGCGGCACCGGGGCGCTTTGCGGGTAGCCGCGCAGATTGGCCGCCACGCAGTCGGCGGGCAGCACGAAGCCGGCCGCCAGCGCGGCGCGGCTGGCCAGCTGGATGCTGGCGTCCAGCGTGACGACGATGGCGCCGTAGCCGGCGGCCTGGGCGCGCGCCAGCAGATCCAGCGTGTGCGCGCGTTCGGGCTGCAAATAGAGCTGAAACCAGCGCGCCGGCCCACTGGCGGCGGCAATTTCTTCGAGCGTGCAGGACGAGAGCGTGCTGGCCACCAGGCAGCTGCCGGTGGCGGCGGCGGCGCGCGCCGTGGCGATTTCGGCGTCGGCATGCGCCAGGCGCTGGTGCGCCACCGGGGCCAGCAGCAGCGGGTGGGGCAGATCCAGGCCGCCCAGCGTGATGCGGCTGTGGCCGGAGCGCATGTCGCGCATCAGGCGCGGCAGTACGGCCCAGCGGGCAAAGGCGGCGCGGTTGGCGGCCACCGCCCGGTCCCAACCGCAACCGCCGGCCACATAGGCGTAGCGGCCGGCGTCCATGGATTGGACGGCCAGCCGCTCGTAGTCGATGGCGTTCCAGACGCCGGGGGGAATGCTGTTCATTCAGGTTGGGCGTTCAGCGTCTTGCGTTGAGCGGTATTGCGCAAAACGCCCAACGCATCACGCTTAACTATCAAAAAAATAGCTTTCAGCGGTTATCCAGCAACCGCTGGAAGCCGATTCGCCTGACTATGGACATGTCGCAGATGCCCCTCACCCCTCCCTCTCCCCAAAGGGGCGAGGGCGACCGGTTGCGCCGGCATTACTCCCTCTCCCTCTGGGAGAGGGTGGGGGTGAGGGCTCGCGGCTCCGTCTGAGACATGTGCCTAGTCAGGTCGATTCGATCTTAGAGATCCAGGTTGAGCGTCAGGCGCACGGCGCGGGCGTCACCCTTGTACAGGAAGGCGCCCGAGCGGTACACGGCGGTGTAGTAGTCCTTGTCGGTCACGTTCAGCACGTTCAGGCGCAGGTCGGCATGCTTGTTGATGCGGTAGGTGGCGAACAGGTCATAGACGCTGAACGACGGCACGGGCTGCGAGCAATGGCCCTGGGCGTTGAAGCCGGCGCCGGTATCGGGCTGGCCGCCGCAGCGGTTGCTCTCGTAGCGCGCCACCGCGCCCAGCGCGAAGTTGCGCGTGAACTGGTACTTGCCCTGCACGGCGAAGCTGCGGTCGGCAAAGTTGGCCAGCGGCCGGCCGACGTTGCTGGCGGTGGCCGACTTCAGCACCTTGGACTTCATGAAGGCCGCGCCGGCCTGCACCTGCAGGTCGCGCGTCAGGTTGCCGGCCAGACCGAACTCGATGCCGCGGACGCGGTTCTTGCCGGTGTTGAAGGTGCCGGCGGTGTTGTAGTCCGCCCCCTCCATCACGTCATCCTTGGTGGTCTGGAACATGGCGGCGGTGGCCAGCAGCTTGTCGTCCAGCAGGTTCCACTTGGTGCCCAGCTCGATGTTCTGCGAGGTCTCGGGCTTGGCGCCGGCGGCGCTGCCGTTGAAGATCACCAGGCCGCCGTAGCCGGCGCTGGTGCCGGTGTCGGGCTCGCCGCCGTTGATGTCCTGCGCCGTGCCGTAGCTGGCGTAGACCATGCCCATGGGGTTGATCTTGTAGCTCACGCCCAGGTGGCCGTTGACCAGGGTGTCGTTGAAGCCGTAGTTGCCCGTGATGGCGCCGGTCTGGTTGTTGCGCGTGTCCAGCGTCAGGTCGTAGTGGTCGGCGCGCAGGCCGCCAAATAGCGTCCACCTGTCCGTCAGGTCCACCGTGTCCATGGCCGACAGGGCAAAGGTCTTGACGCGCCAGTCGCGCGTCCAGCCGAGGCGGTCGTAGCTGCGGCCGGCCAGGTTGCCCAGGTTGGGCAGGACGTTGCCGCTGGCGTCGGTCAGGCAGAAGCCATTGTTGGGGCCGGCGCCTGCGGCGGTGCGGCAGTTGGGCGTGCCGCTGGTGGTGACGCCGTAGTTGCCGGACACCACCTTGTGGTCGGTGTACTCGAAGCCGAAGATGAACTCATGCTTCAGGCCGGCGATCTCCTTGTCCCAGCGCAGGTTGTCCTGGTGGGCAAAGTACTTCACCTCCTGCCAACCGGTGTGGCCGCCGTCCAGGGCCGGGCGCTGGGCGTTGGCGTTGAACGAGGCGCCGGTGGTGGCGTAGCCGTTGTCCGACTGGCCGTAGCGTGTCAGGCTGGTCAGCTTGAGGTTGGGGGCGAAGCGGTAGGCGATGCGCGCGGTGACCGTGTCCACGTCGGAGTTCACAAAGTCGTTGCTTTGCGCATAGACCGGCACGCCGCTGGCCGGACGGCGGTTGGGCGTGGTGCCCACCAGGAAGCCGCCCAGGTCGGGGCGCTTGTCCTTGGCGCGCAGGCCGTAGTAATCCAGCGTGACCGACAGGTCGCTGTTCAGCTCCCACAGGCCGGACAGCGCCAGGCCGTCGCGGCGGCGGCGCGACGGCGAGCGGTCGGGCACGTCCTCGCCCGCGGTCAGCACATTGGCGCGCAGGGCGAAGCTGTCGCTGAAACCCTTGTTGGCGTCCATCGTCAGGCGGTGGTGCTTGTCGGTGCCCACGCCGGCCGAAATGCGCGTGAAGTCATAGTCCAGCGTGGCCTGCTTGGTCACGGCGTTCACCGCGCCACCGGCCGAGCCGCGCCCGGCAAAGCTGGAGTTGGGGCCCTTGGAGATTTCGACCTGCTCGATGGCAAAGCTCTCGCGCGTGGTCATGCCGGGGTCGCGCAGGCCGTCCACGAACACGTCCGAGCGCGCCTCCTGGCCGCGGATGATGTAGCGGTCGCCAAAGGCGTTGCCGTTCTCGCCCGTGCCCAGGGTGATGCCGGGCTGGGTGGCCAGAATGCTCTTCAGGTCGGTCTGGCCCGAGTCGCGGATGGCTTCGCCCGTCACCACCTGGATGGTCTGCGGCGTCTCGGCCAGCGGGCGCGTGTGGCGCGTGTCGGCCGAGGTCTTGGCCTTGTAGGGCGCACCCACCTCGGCGTTGGGGTTGGGGTCTATGGCCTGCTCCTGCACCGTCACGGCGGGCAGGGTGTGCACCGGCGCGGGCGCCGGTGCCTGCTGGGCCATGGCCGACAGCGGCAGCAGCGCGGCGGCCATGCGCAGGCTTTTGGGTTTCTTCAGGGCGGAAAAGGGTGGCATGTGCGTCTCGACAGTAGCGGAATTTCGGGCCGGATTATTATTGCAAATCAATCGCATTTGCAATAATCGACGCGAAAAAGTCGCATTCACCGGGTGATGGCTGGTTCGTCGGCGGTGTGATGTTGCTGTCAGGCAACGTGGGTTGACGCCTGGGGTGCTTGCTTTGATTGCCGGTTAATTGGAATCTGACCCCAATTTAATCAGTTCCAGGCAATCGGCCAGCACGCGTGGGTCAAAGGCCAGCTCCACATGCGCCAGGCTGGCGACGAAGCGGTTGTCCGCGCCTGCCAGCGTGGCGGCAGCCGGGGGATAGACGGCGTTGTCGCCGTTGCTGTACCAGCACCGGAACAGCGCCCTGCGCGCGGGCGGCTCGTGCGCCGCAAGCTGCTGCACCCAGGGGCCGTGCAGGCGCATCTGCTGGCCGGGGATGCTGCGCGCATGGGCGGCAGGCCAGGTGCCGTGGTGTGGCGAACCAATCGTGACCACGCGGTGCACGCGCGCATCGCCATCGGGCGTGGCGCGCAGCCAGGCGCGTATCGCCAGGCCACCCATGCTGTGGCCGACGATGAGCGGGGCCTGACCGGTGGCCTCGGTGACGCGGCGTACGGCGGCTTCTATGGCTGGCGCGTAATCGTCGATGGAGCCGAAGGCCGGCTCCAGCGTCACGGCGACAAAGGCATGGCCGCGCGCGCGCAGCGGTGCGAACCAGGGCGTCCAGAAGGCCCGGTTGCACAGAAAGCCATGCACCAGCACCACGCCGCGCGGCGCAGGCCTATCGGCCGCACGCGGCGGCAGCCAGTCGGGCACGGCATGCATGCGAAACGGCTGCCACCAGCCAAACACCAGGGCGGCCCAGCGCGACTCGGCCCACCAGGCGCGCAGCAGCCGAGCGGCGCCCAGGCGTGGCGCCGCATCGTGCCGGCAGACCCAGGCCATGAGCAGGAATTGCGGCAGCATGGTCAACCGCGACAGCAGCGGCACGGCCACCAGCCCGGCCAGCGCCAGCGGCACCGAGCGCTGCCAGAAGCCCTGCAGCCAGACCAGCACCAGCACCCCGTGCCAGGCCACCAGCCAGCGCTGCCAGCGCGCGTTCGTCACCGGCTGTCTCCGGAGTGACCAAACATAGGACAAGCCCGGTAGGGCGGCGCGGCGCGCACTTTGACAATGCGTGCGATCTTCACAAGGCTCCTCATGGACAGAATCTGGCTCAAGAATTACCCCCCGGGCGTGCCCCACGATGTTGATGCCGACCAATACCAGTCGGTGGCGCAGATGCTCGACGAGTCCTTTGCGCGCCACGCCGACAGGCCGTTTTCGGTGTGCATGGATCGCTGGCTGAGCTATGGCGCGCTCGACCGCCTGTCCGGCCAGCTGGGCGCCTGGCTGCAGGGCCAGGGCCTGGCGCCGGGCGCGCGCGTGGCCATCATGCTACCCAATGTGCCGCAGTTCGCCGTGACCATGGCGGCCGTGCTGCGCGCCGGCTACACCTGCGTGAACGTGAACCCGCTGTACACCGCGCGCGAGCTGCAGCACCAGCTGCAGGACTCGGGCGCCAGCGCCATCGTGATCCTGGAGAATTTCGCACACACGCTGGCCGAGGTGGTAGAGCACAGCGCCGTGCAGCATGTGGTGATCGCATCGATGGGCGACCTGCTCGGCCCCTGGTACGGGCGCTGGATCAGCTTTGCCGTGCGCCACCTGGCGAAGATGGTGCCCGCCTATGAGCTGCCGCTGGCCGGCGGGCGCCAGGTGCTGAGTTTCAAGCGCGCCCTGGCCCTGGGCGCGCGCCGCAGGCTGCGGCCGGCGCAGGTCACGCCCGATACGCCGGCCTTTCTGCAGTACACGGGCGGCACCACCGGGCTGTCCAAGGGCGCGGTGCTGACGCAGCGCAACATCATCGCCGCCACGCTGCAGGCAGAAAGCTGGTTCAGCCCGGCGCTGGCCCGGGTGGGTGACGCCGGTCGCATCAACAGCATCGCCGCGCTGCCGCTGTACCACATCTTCGCCCTCACGCTGTGCCTGCTGGCGCTGCGCCAGGGCTCGCGCCTGACGCTGATTCCCAACCCGCGCGACATACCGAAGTTTGTCGAGGTGCTGAAGAAGCGCCCCTTCCACCTGCTGCCGGCGGTGAACACGCTGTTCAACGCACTGCTGCAGAACGACAGGTTCCGGCAGCTCGATTTTTCGCAGCTCTGCGTCTCCCAGGCCGGCGGCATGGCCGCCAGCGAGTCCACGGCGCAGCAATGGCACAGGCTCACCGGCAGCACCATGATCGAGGGCTGGGGCATGAGCGAGACCTGCGCCATAGGCACCAACAACCCGGTCAACGCCAGCAGCTTCAGCGGCAGCATCGGCCTGCCGCTGCCGGGCATAGACATCGCCATCAAGGACGACGCCGGCGCCAGCCTGGCGACCGGCCAGGCCGGGGAGATCTGCATCCGCGGCCCCAACGTCATGCCCGGCTACTGGAATCAGCCCCAGGAAAACGCGCGCACCTTCACGGCCGACGGCTTCATGCGCACGGGCGACATCGGCATCATGGACGAGGGCGGCTACACGCGCATCGTGGACCGCAAGAAGGACATGATCCTGGTCAGCGGCTTCAACGTCTATCCCAACGAGCTCGAGCAGGTGGTGGCGCTGTGCCCCGGCGTGCTCGAATGCGCGGCCGTGGGCGTGCCCGACGAGGCCCAGGGCGAGGCCATCAAGATCTTCGTCGTGCGCAGCGACCCGGCCCTGACCGAGGACGAGGTGGCGCGCCATTGCCACGACCAGCTGACCGGCTACAAGCGCCCCCGGTACATAGAGTTCCGCGACGAGCTGCCCAAGACCAATGTGGGCAAGATACTGCGGCGCGAACTGCGCGCCCACGCCTGAAATTTTACTATCTATTTAATAGCTGATGCCGCTTGCCCATATTGCCCTACCACCAGAAATCATTGTTATGGAGCGCAGCTGGCTGTCGGCCAACAACCTGCTGTTCCTGGGGCGCGACGCCACGGCCCTGGTCGATAGCGGCTATTGCAGCAACGCCGCGCAGACCGTGGCGCTGGTGCAGTCCAGCCTGGGCGGGCGGCCGCTGGATCTGCTGCTCAACACCCATCTGCACAGCGACCATTGCGGTGGCAACGCCGCGCTGCAGGCGCGCTGGCCGGCCGTGCAGACCTGGATCCCACCGGGCCAGTGGGATCAGGTGCAGGACTGGGACCCGGTGGCGCTGAGCTACGCACCCACGGGCCAGGACTGCCCGCGCTTTCGCGCCGAGGCGCGCCTGATGCCCGGCAGCGAGGTGCAGCTCGGAGATCGCGCCTGGCAGGTGCACGCCGCGCCGGGCCACGACAACCACGCCGTGCTGCTGTTCGAGCCGCGCGCACGCCTGCTGATCTCGGGCGACGCGCTATGGGAAAACGGCTTTGGCGTGGTGTTCCCCGAGCTCGACGGTGAAGACGCCTTTGCCGAGGTGGGTGCCACGCTGGATCTGATAGCGCGCCTGCAGCCGCTGACCGTCATCCCCGGCCATGGCGGCGTGTTTGCCGACGTGCCCGAGGCCATCGCGCGCGCGCGCCGGCGCCTGGCGGGCTTCGAGGCCGACCCCGTGAGACATGCCCGCTACGCCGCCAAGGTACTGCTGAAATACAAGCTGCTCGAATGGCAGCAGGCCCCGCTGACCCAGGTCCACGCCTGGCTGGCCGCCACGCCCTATTACGCGCGGCTGCACCAGCGCTACTTTGCCGATCGCATGGCCGGCCAGTGGACAGAGGAGCTGGTGCAGGAACTCATCGCCACCGGCGCCGCGCGACGCGAGGGCAAGACGCTACACAACGCTTGATCGCATTAATTGGGGTCAGATCCATATTTAACCAATTAATTGGAATCTGACCCCAATGAGGCTTTCAGTGCCCGCGCATCTTGGTGCGCAGGCGGGCGATGGCCTGGCTGTGCAGCTGGCAGACGCGCGACTCGGTGACGCCCAGGACGGCGGCGATTTCCTTCAGGTTCATGTCGTGCTCGTAGTACATGCCCATGATGTGCTGCTCGCGTTCGGGCAGCAGCTTGATGGCGGCAACCAGGGCGGCGCGCAGGCGCTGGTCGCGCAGCACGGCCATGGGGTCGGCGTCCTCGTCGGCCGCGTGGCGGTCGAGGAAGCCTTCCTCGCCCTCGTCGCTGCCGCCCATGTCCTCCAGGTACACCAGCTGCGTGCCGCGCACCTTGCCCAGCAGCGACTGGTACTCGTCCAGCTTCATGCCCAGCTCGGCGGCGATCTCGGATTCCAGGGGGCTGCGCCCCAGGCGCTGCTCGACGCGGTGCATGGCCTGCTCGATGTCCTTCTGGCTCTTGCGCGCGCCGCGGCTCATCCAGTCGCCGCCGCGCAGCTCGTCGAGCATGGCGCCGCGGATGCGCTGGCTGGCGAAGGTCTCGAACTGCACGCCCTGCGTGACCTCGTAGCGTGTGAGCGCGTCGGTCAGGCCGATCAGGCCCACCTGTATCAGGTCGTCCAGCTCCACGTTAGGTGGCAGCTTGGCGATCATGTGGTGGGCAATGCGACGCACCAGCGGCATATGCTGGTGAAACATCGCGTCGCGGTTGAGCTGGCCTTTGGCGGTGTACATCGTCTCAGTGGCTCCAGTCCGGGTGCGTGGCCGTGGCGCAGGCGCCGGGCGGCTGCAGCAGGGGCGTGGCGGGGTCCAGGGTGGCGGCATTTTCCAGCAGCTGCAGCGCCAGGCGCTGGATGTCCTGGGCGCGCGCCGCAGCCACGCTGGTGGTGTGGATATGCTGCCCCAGGTGCTGGCGGGCACTGCGCGCCAGCGTGGCCAGGGCCTCGGCGGTCTGGCGCGGCTGCGCCTGGGCGTCAGGCGCCACGATGGCGGCGACCGTGCAGCGCACGCCGGCATGCAGCGCCATATGCTTGAGCTGGCGGTAGCTGCGCACCATGCCCTGCGCGCCCGGGCCGGTCATGACCAGGGGCACGCTGGTGCTGCCGTGCAGCAGCGGTGCCAGCTGCTCGGGTGGCGCGTACAGCACCACGGCGGCATAGGCGCGCAGCAGTGGCTGCAGGCGCTGCAGGGCGCCGGCCTGGCCCAGCTCTGCCTGCCCGGCAAGCCAGGCCAGGCCGCGTGCGGCGGGCAGCACGGCCAGGGAGCCGTCGTCGCTCGCGTCGTTCAATGCCTCGGCACCGGGCCAGGGGCGGGCGCCCAGCAGTTGCGCAAGGCCCGGGCTGCGGTGGCTTTCCTGGGCCGTTGCGTCCAGCACCACCACGGGATAGCCCAGGCGCTGCAGGTGCCAGCACAGCTGCCACAGCATCTCCAGCCACGGGCCACCATCGGGCTGGCTGACCACGGGCAACAGGCGCAGCTCGCGCTGCGGCGTGATGCTGTTCAGGCCCATGGCCTGGTGGATGGCGGTGTCAAGCAACATGGGCCAGTCCTTGGTTCTGGGCCGCTTCGGTGGCGGGCGAGAAGAAGAAATTCAGCTCGCCGACCTTGGGGTCGAAGGCCGAGCTGACCTTGCTGCGCATCGAGGTGGCGATCAGCTTGTGCGCGTCGGCCGCCTCCCAGTCCTCGGGCACGCGCTGGCCGTTGGTCACGCCGCGCAGCTCCAGCTGGTGGCGAATCAGCGCGTCCAGCGCCGGGCCGAGCTTCACGGCCTCGTCCACCTTGGACAGGATGGCCTGCTGCGCGCCGCTGGTCTTGAAGGCCGTCAGCACGTCGTCCAGCGTGTCGCCATGGCTGCTGGCGTTGAGCACCAGCAGGCGCTGCACCTCGGGCAGATCCAGCACGTCCAGCAGTTCGCGCTTGCGCGGGTCGCGTGGCGCCACGCCGGTGGTGTCGATCAGCACCATCTTCTTGCCCGCCAGCAGGCCCAGCAGGTCCTGCAGCGCGGCGCGGTCATGCGCCAGGTGCGCCACCACGCCCAGCATGCGGCCGTAGCTGCGCAGCTGCTCGTGCGCGCCCACGCGGTAGGTGTCCAGCGTGATCAGGCCGACGCTGCCCGGGCCGTGAATGCGTGCGCAGTGCGCCGCCAGCTTGGCCGCGGTGGTGGTCTTGCCCACGCCGGTGGCGCCGACCATGGCGTAGATGCCGCCCTGCTCGTACAGCGGCTGTGTCTGCGCGTCGGTGCGCAGGTTGCGCTCCAGCACCTCCATGAGCCAGCGCACGGCCTCCGGGGCCTCGATCTGCTCGGGCAGATGCTCCAGCACCGCACGCGACAGCGCCGGCGAGTAGCCTGCGCGGATCATCTTGAGCATGAGCTGGGTCTGTATCGGGTTTTGCCGTGCCTGGCCGAGCCAGGTCAGGGTGTTGAAGCGATCTTCGATCAGGTTGCGCATGGACTGCAGCTCCTGCATCAGCTGCTGCTGGCCGGCGCCGGCCGCCAGCGTGGGGGCGGCCTCGGCGCGGCGCGGCGTGAGCTGCTCGGCGCCCAGGGCGGCATGCATGGTGCGCAGCGGGTTGTGGCGCACCACGGGCATGGCCGCGGGTTGGGCGGCGGGTGGCTGCGGCGCGGCTGCGGCGTGGACTTCAAATGCGCGGTTCGGCGCGGGGTTCAGCGGGCGCTCGAACTGTGTCTCGGGCAGGCCGCGCTCCAGCGCGGCGCGCTCAGTCAAGGGCGTGGCACTGCCCGTGCCCTGCAGCGCCTCGTGGCGGCGGCGCAGCATGCGCTCGCGCACATAGTCCTGGAAGGACAGCGTGCTCATGGCCAGCTGCTCGGTGTCCTTGGCCACGCTGGTGCGCGCCGGTGCGGCGACGGGCGTGGCGGCGGGGCGGGGCTGGTCTTTCAGCCGGCGTTGCGGCTTGCTTGCGGCCAGGTCGTCGGCACGCTGCTGCAGGCGGCTGCCGGGCTCTGCATCGGCGTCGCCCTGCAGGCTGGACGACAGGGTTTCCTCGGCCGTGGCCATGACCTCCACGCCCTCGGCCGTGGGGCGGTTGGACAGGATCAGCGTGCCGTCGCCGAAGGCCATGCGCGCCTTGGCCAGGGCCTCGCGGGCGGTGGGGGCGGTAAAGCGTTTGATGTTCATGACGATGCACCTTGGAGGATGGGGCCGATGCGGATGGTGTGGGTTTCAGGAATCTCGCTGTGCGCCAGCACCTGCAGGCGCGGCGCCACGCGGCGCACCAGACGGGCGATGGGGCTGCGAATCACGTCGGGCACCAGCAGGCAGGCGGGCATGCCCAGTTCCTCCTGCTTGAGCGCCACCTCGGCCGCCTTGTGTGTCAGCAGGTCGGCCACGCCCGGATCCAGCGCCTGGCCATTGGCATTGGAGAGGGCCTGCACCAGCAGGCGCTCCAGCCCGGGTTCGATGGCGATCACGGCGAGCTCGCGCGTCGGCCCGTAGATCTGCTGCACGATGGCCGGCGCCAGCGCAATGCGCACGCGCCGTGCCAGCTCGGCGGGGTCGGTGACGCTGGCGGCATGCTCGGCCAGGGTTTCGATGATGGTGCGGATGTCGCGGATGTGCACGGACTCTTCCAGCAAGAGCTGCAGCACTTTCTGGAACGTCGTGATCGAGACCATCTTGGGAACCACTTCTTCTATGAGCTTGGGGGCCAGCTTGGCCACATGCTCCACGAGCTGCTGCACCTCGGTGCGACTCAGGAGCCTGGCGGCCTGTACTTGCATCAAGTGTGACAAATGGGTGGCCATCACGGTTTCCGGATCAACCACCGTAAAACCCGCCATTTGTGCCGCTTCCTTGTGCCCGGCATCGATCCAGTGCGCCGGCAGGCCGAAGGCCGGGTCGGTGGTGGGTGTGCCAATCAGCGGCGTGGAGATGCCGCCGGGGTTGATGGCCAGGAACATGCCGGGAAAAGCCTCGCCCTCGCCCACCACCACGCCGCGCAGCAGCACGCGGTAGCCGCTGGGCTTCAATTCCAGGTTGTCGCGCACATGCACCGGCGGCGGCAGAAAACCCACCTCCTGCGCAAACTTGCGCCGCACGCCCTTGATGCGCGTGAGCAGGTCGCCCTGGCGGTTCTTGTCCACCAGCGCGATCAGGCGGTAGCCCAGCTCCAGGCCCAGCAGATCCACGGGTTGCAGGTCGTCCCAGCTGGCCTCGCCGTCGCCCATGGGGACGGGTGGTGCCTCGGGCTCGACGGCGGCCTGCTTCTGGCGCTGCAGCAGCAGCCAGGCACCCCAGGCCAGGCCGCTGCCGATCACCAGGAACACAGCATGCGGCATGCCCGGTATCACGCCCAGCAGGATCAGCACGCCGGCCGTCACGCCCAGCACGCGCGGCGACATGAACAGCTGCTGCACGATCTGCTGGCCCATGTCCTTTTCCTTGCCCACGCGCGAGACCACCATGGCCGCGGCCACCGAGATGAGCAGGCCCGGAATCTGCGCCACCAGCGCATCGCCCACGGCCAGCAGGATGTAGCTGTTGGCCGCGTCGCCGGCCGACAGGCCGTGCGAGAGCATGCCGATGGCAAAGCCGCCGACGATGTTGATGATCAGGATCAGGATGCCGGCCACCGCGTCGCCGCGTACGAACTTGCTCGCGCCGTCCATGGAGCCGAAGAAGTTGGCCTCCTCCTGCACCTCGGCGCGCCGGCGCTTGGCCTCCTTTTCGTCGATCAGGCCGGCGTTCAGATCGGCGTCCACCGCCATCTGCTTGCCGGGCATGGCGTCCAGCGTGAAGCGCGCTGACACCTCCGCGATGCGCTCCGCGCCCTTGGTGACGACGACAAAGTTGATGACCACCAGGATGGCGAACACGATCAGGCCGACGGCATAGTTGCCGCCGATCAGGAAATGCCCAAACGCCTCGATCACCGCGCCGGCCGCGCCCGGGCCGGTATGGCCCTCCAGCAGCACCACGCGCGTGGAGGCGACGTTCAGCGACAGGCGCATCAGCGTGGTGAGCAGCAGCACCGACGGGAAGGCGGCAAAGTCCAGCGGCCGCAGCATGTAGGCCGCGACCATCATCACCATCAGCGCCACGGCGATGTTCAGCGTGAAAAAGGTGTCCAACAGCCAGGCCGGAATGGGCAGCACCATCAGTGCCAATATGGCTACCACCAGGATGGGCGCCGCCAGGCCCTGCAGGGCCGAGCCATGGGTGCCGGCCCATTGCCGCATGGAGTGGAGCGGGGAGGGCGTGGTCATGTCTTATCCACCGCGTTCAGGGCCGCGCCGGCGTGCCGGGGCTGGTGGTGCGGGTCGAGCTCGGGCGGCACATAGGGGTCGGGCTGCGCGTCCGGCATGCGGCCTTCGCCGCGCAACGCCGCCTTCAGGCGGTAGACATAGGCCAGCACCTGGGCCACGGCCGTGTACAGCTGGGCGGGGATGGGCTGCTCCAGCTCGGCGTGGGCATAGAGGGCACGCGCCAGCATGGGCGACTGCAGCACCGGCACGCTGTGCTGCTGGGCCAGCTCACGAATTCTGAAGGCCAGCAAGTCAGTGCCCTTGGCGATCACCTGGGGTGCGCCCATGCTGGCCTCGTCGTACTTCAGCGCCACGGCGTAGTGCGTGGGGTTCATGACCACGAAGTCGGCCTTGGGCACCGCCGTGATGCTGGCGCGGTCGGCAATCTCGCGCGCCCGCTGGCGCTGCTTGCCCTTGAGCTGCGGGTTGCCGTCGGACTCCTTGTGCTCCTGCTTGACCTCCTCATGGCTCATCTTCAGGCGTTGCTTGAAGAAGAAGGCCTGCAGCGGCACATCGACCACGGCAAACACAAACACCACCAGCAGCAGCAAGGCCACGCCCGAGACGACCCACTGTCCCGCATGGCCCAGCGACAGCGGCGAGGGCTGCAGCACCAGCTGCGCCATCTTCTCCACGCTGTCGCTCATGTAGCGCCAGGCGACAAAGCTCAGGATGGTCGTCATCAGCACCATCTTCGAGACGTTGGTCAGCTGCTGCTTGGAAAACAGGTTGGCAAAGCCCGACAGAGGATTCAACCGGTTGAACTGCGGCGTGATCGGCTTGAGGCTGTAGATCCACCCGCCCGCGCCCACGGCGGCCAGCAGCACGGCGCCGCTGGTCAGCAGCGCAAACGCCAGGCTGGCCAGCACGCCCACGCCGGCAATGGTCTGCAGCCGCTGCAGCATGGTGCCGGTGGCCTGCACCGTGGCGGCGTCAAACACCAGCTGCTGGCGCAGCGCGCGCTGCAGGTATTCCACGAACCAGGGCGCCAGCGCCAGCAGCCCCAGCGCGCCCACGCCCAGGATGGCCAGGTGCGACAAATCCCGCGAGCGCGCGGCCTGGCCGTCGCTGCGCGCCTTCTGCAGCTTGCGCTCGGTTGCGGGGAGTTGTTTGTCTTGGCTGGAGCTCATGGTGGCGTGACTGCTGGGTCACGCCATTGTCGGGAGCAGGGGCAGAAGCTAAAGCCCGAATAAAGGGGCCGGGGCGGCGCTATTCGTGAGGGCTGCGCGGGAATTGCTGGCGCGCATGCACGACGTTGACGATTTCTATGCGCCCGGCCGCGACGCGGTACATGACGATGTAGTTGGGGTGGGCGACGATTTCGCGCAGTCCCGGGGCGCGATCGCTGGAGGGGAACAGGTAGGGGTGTTCCGATAGCGGTAATACGCAGGAGCGCAGCCTGTGCCACATGCTTTCTGCGGCGTTGATGTTGCGTGCCCCGATGTAGTCGGTGATGGCTGCCAGATCGGCGTCTGCCGTCTCCAGCCAGAAAATGGGCAGCATCAGGACGCTTCGCGCTTGGCGCGCTCGCGCAGGCGTTGCAGGCGCTCAGCCATGCGGCGCTCTACTTCATCATGCGGGATCGCGGGCCGCGGGTCGGCCAGGCTGGCGGCGACCTTGGCCTGCAGCCAGGCCGTGTAGCTGGCCTCCTGCTCGGCGCTCTCGAATTCCGAAACCAGAGGGGAATAAGCGGCGTTCATGGGGCACAGTCTATTCCAGCCCCGGCATATAGGCCAACTTGAGTCGCGAGCTGACTCGGACGCATTCCCCGTCTGGACATGGGTATCCACACACCTTTTGTATAGCGTGCCACACAACATGTGCGTGGCCTTGGCGCGGTTTCTCCCTCTCCCCCAAGGGGGCGAGGGAGTTAAAACCGGCGCCAAATATGCGTTGCGCGCTATCGAAAGATGTGTGCATACGATAGCCCGCGATGGTAGAGGGAGAAACTAGCCGCAAGCGCCTCCACACTGCGCCTACACCGGCAGATGGCCAAAATATGGCCGCCTGCGACTCCTGGCGAACCAGCCAAGCCAGCGATCAAAACCCCAGGCTGGCCAGCAAGTCGTCCACCTGCGACTGATCCGTCACCACGTCGGTTCTGGACTCGGCGTCCACCACCGGCCCCTGCAGGGCTTCGCTGCGTACGGGGGTAGTCGGCGCCGGGGCGCTGCCCGCGGGTGCTGTCTGCAGCAGCAGCTGCACCAGCTGCTGCTCGATGGTGCTGGCCAGGTTGACCACGCGCGCAATCACCTGGCCGGTCAGGTCATGAAAGTCCTGGGCCATCATGATTTCGGTCAGGTGGCCGTCGGCCTCCTGGGTCACGCGCTCCACGTCGGTCAGAAAGTTGTAGATCTCGCCCCGGGCCACGGCGGCCACCGGGTCGGCCACCAGCGATGTCACCATGCGCCGTGTTTCGCTGGCGATGTAGTCGTGCTGGGCCTTGGCCTGTTCCACGCGGCCCAGCACCTTCTCGGCCGCCTCGCCGGTCAGGCGGGCGATGTAGGACAGGCGGCTTTGCGCATCGGGCAGCTCGCCCATGCTGCCGCGCAGCGGGTCGGCAAAGCCCAGCTCGTTGAGTGCGGTGTGCAGCTGGCGCGTGAGCGAGCCGATCTTCTGATGCACATCGTCCGTGCCAGTGCTTGCGCCTGCGCCTGTTGCCAGGCCTTGATCCGCCACCTCCATGGTCACAACCCCATTTTCTTGAGGATCAGGCCCACTTTTTCTTCCAGCGTGGCCTTGGTGAAAGGTTTCACAATGTAGCCGGCCGCGCCACCCTGGGCAGCGGCGACGATGTCCTCCTTGCGCGCCTCGGCCGTGACCATCAGCACCGGCAGGTGCTTGAGCTTGTCGTCCTTCTTGATCTCGGCCAGCAGCTGAAAGCCGTTCATGTTCGGCATGTTGATGTCCGAGACCACAAAGTCGAAATGGCTGTTGCGCAGCTTGTTCAGCGCGGCCACGCCGTCCTCGGCCTCGTCGGCTTCGGTATAGCCGCTCTCCTTGAGCAGGTTGCGCACGATGCGGCGCATGGTGGAAAAGTCATCAACGATCAGAAAGCGAAGGGCAGAGGACACAAAGGACCCTTTCGGTGCAAGTGGAGAGGTGATTGTCGTTAAAAAAATCAGTCATGAACAAATAGTTACTGATTTTTGGGGGGTTCGCCGACATTGTCAGGCTTTTCGGCACGGCTTTCAGGCGCCGCCAATACCGTGGTTTTCTTGCCCAGCAGCCGCTCCTCGGCCTCGTGCGTGAGTACGGTGATGGTGATGCGCCGGTTCATCGCCGCGCGCGGGCTGTCCGGCTCCAGCAGGTCGCTGGCCGCCAGGCCGACCACGCGGCCCAGCTTGGTGTCGGGCATGCCGGCGGCCACCAGCTCGCGGCGCGAGGCATTCGCCCGGTCGGCCGACAGCTCCCAGTTGCTGTAGCCCCGGTCGCCATTGCCATAGGGCGCGGCGTCGGTATGGCCGGCCAGGCTGATGCGGTTCTCCACGCCCCCTAAGGCCGCACCGATCTCGCGCAGTATGTCGCGCATATAAGGTTTGACCAGCGCGCTGCCGCTGTCGAACATGGGCCGGCTCTGGTCGTCCACGATCTGGATCTGCAGCCCGTCGGGCGTCACGTCGATGCGTATCTGCGAGCGGTATTCGTTGAGCTTGGGGTTGCCCGTAATCATGGCGTCGATCTTGGACTGCAGCGCCTTGATGCGCTGCGCATCCACGCGCGCGCGCTCGGCGCGCACCGTGTCTATGCTGCGCGGGTTGGTGTTGGTGTCCGACTCCGAGCGGCGCACCTGGCCATGCACCTTGGACAAATCGTTGCCGCCGCCAGGAATGATGCTGGAGCTGTTGCCCGAGCCATCGCCACCCTGCATTGCCACCTTGAGCGGCGAGGCGAAGTACGAGGCAATGCCCTGCAGCTCCCCCTTGGCCGTGGAGCCCAGCAGCCACATCAGCAAAAAGAAGGCCATCATGGCCGTCACGAAGTCGGCGTACGCAATCTTCCAGGCGCCGCCATGGGCGGCATGGCCGCCCTTCTTGATGCGCTTGATGATGATGGGCTGGAGCTTCTTCTCGGCCATGGCGCCAGACCCCGCTTACTTCTTGCCCTTGACGTGGTTCTCCAGCTCCGAGAAGCTGGGCCGGTCGCCCGAGAACAGCACCTTGCGGCCAAACTCTATCGCCGTGGCCGGGTTGTAGCCCTGCATGCTGGCCAGCAGCGTGGACTTGATGCAGGCGAACTCCTTTGCCGCGTCCTCGCTCTTTTGCTCCAGCAGACCGGCCAGCGGCTCCACCACGCCATAGGCCAGCAAGATGCCCAGAAAGGTGCCCACCAGGGCCGATCCGATCATGCCGCCCAGCACGGCCGGCGGCTGGCCCACCGAGCCCATGGTGTTCACCACACCCAGCACGGCGGCCACGATACCGAAGGCCGGCAGCGCGCCGGCCAGGCGGGTCAGGGCGGCCACGGGGGCATGCGCCTCCTGGTGATGGGTGTCGATCTCGCTGTCCATCAGCGACTCGATCTCGTGTGCGTTCAGGTTGCCCGAGACCATCATGCGCAGGTAGTCGGTGGTGAACTCAATCACATGGTGATCCGAGCCCACGGTGGGAAATTTCTTGAAGATCTCCGAATCCTTGGGCGACTCCACGTCCGCCTCGATGGCCATCAACCCCTCTTTGCGCGCCTTCTGCAGGATTTCATAGAGCATTGCCAGCAGCTCCATGTAGCGCGCCTTGGTGTACTTGCCACCCTTGAACAGCTGCGGCAGCGCGCCCATGGTGGCCTTGAGCACCTTGGGCTGGTTGTTGATGATGAACGCCCCGGCTGCCGCGCCGCCGATGGTGATCATCTCGAAGGGTAGTGCCTCCAGCACCACCTTGATGTTCCCGCCATGGGCGATGAACACGCCGAAGATGCAGCCGAAGGTGATGAGGTAGCCGAGGATGACGAACATGGTGGATCCGGGTTGCTATGGCAGCCTTGGGTCAAGCGTGGCAGGCATACCCTGTATGAGGGATGTACTGTATCTGATTGTGAATCTGGTCAAGGCATGGGGAAGCGCATGGCCGATGCCTCAAAGGGTGCCTGCTGCCGATACGGCCGCCAGGCCGCTCAACCCTTGAGCAGGGACAGCACGCCCTGCGGAATCTGGTTCGCCTGGGCCACCATGGCCGTGCCGGCCTGCTGCAGGATCTGGGTGCGTGACAGGTTGGCGGTTTCCTGGGCAAAGTCCGCATCCTGGATGCGGCTGCGCGAGGCGGACATGTTCTCCGACGACGTGTTCAGGTTGGCGATGGCCGTCTCAAAGCGTGCCTGCAGTGCGCCAAAGCTGGCACGCTGGCCGTTCACGGCGGCCAGGGCGGAGTCGATGATCTTCAGGGCCTTGGTGGAGCCGTCCACGGTGGAGACGTCGATGGTGTTCACTGAGTTGAGCGTCGAAGCTGTGGCGGTCACCGGCGGTGTGCCTCCAAGGTTGCCGATGGAGAAGCCCTTGTCCGAATTCATCTCCAGATAGCCGCGCGCAGTAGCAAAACCACCTGCTGGTGCCGCCGCCACGCCGGGCACAAAGGTCGAGGTGCCCGAAGTGGCGGAGGCTGCGGCATCGTAGGCGCCCAGGGAGATAGTGTTGCCCGCAGCGGAATTGTTCTGAACCTGGATGTCGGCGCCCGACTCGTTGATCAGCACCACGCCATTGCCATTGGCATTGAGCTTGGCCGTGATGCCGGTCTGCGACGACGCGTCGTTGAAGGCCTTGATGCTCTCCGCCAGGCCCGCCGCAGTGGCGCCCGCAGCGCTGACGCTGAAGGTCACGTTGGCGGCCGTGCTGTTGTCGCCCTTGACGGCCAGGGAGTAGGAGCCGCCGGCGGCAAAGTTGCTCAGCTCGACCTGGTTGCGCGCCGTGGCGCTCACCCCCGTGGCCTCCGTCAATGCATTGATCTTGGCCGCGGCCGTCGCCATGGTGTCCGTGGCCGTCAGGGTCACGGTCTTGGTCTGCAGCCCCGCCACGTCGAAGGTACCGGTCAGGGCGGTGGGTGCCGCTGCTGCTGTGACGACGATAGGCGCCGACTGCTTGAGCTGCGTGCCATAGGTAGCAGTGCGAAAGTTGCCGGTGGTGGCAGTGATGGTCTGGTTGGCATTCGCCCCCACCTGGAAGGTGGCTGAGCCGAACGAGCCATCCAGCAGCTTTTGGCCGTTGAACTCGGTGGTCACGGCCATGCGATCCAGCTCCGACAGCAGCTGCCCGACCTCGGCCTGGATGGCCTTGCGGTCGCTGGCCGAGTTGGTGGCGTTGGCCGACTGCACCGACAGTTCGCGGACGCGCTGCAGGATGTTGCCGGCGCCGGCCAGGGCGCTTTCTGCCACCTGCGACAGCGAGATGCCGTCGTTGGCGTTGCGCGCCGCCTGGTTCAGGCCGCGGATCTGGGCCGTGAAGCGCTCGGAGATCGCCAGGCCCGCCGCGTCGTCCTTGGCGCTGTTGATGCGCAGGCCCGACGACAGGCGCTGGATGGAGGTATTGAGCGACCCCTGGCTCACGCCCAGGTTGCGCTGGGCGGTGAGCGAGGCGACGTTGGTGTTGATCGTGGATGCCATGGCGGAACTCCTGCGTGGCTGGGTAAAAGTGTGGTTGCCGGCTCAGGCCTTGCTCCAGCGGCCGACTTTGCGGGAACGATGGGGTGATTGTGGGCAGCTGCCGCCGCCGCGTTGGCTGGATAAACGGCGCAAAAGCCGCCCAATCCGCCGATTCGGCCGGACGCCCCTAAAGTTTTTCGGCCACAACCCGAAAACACATTCAACGGGCCGTTTGAAACAAGAAGTGACGACCCGCCGTTCAACAGGCAGCCTGGGTGGCACTGTGAACGCTGTGGCCAGAAGGTTCTGGGCCCAGTTGGCGGCAACGCCATATCCAATCGGTACTTTTCAGGAGATTTGCCATGGCTTCCACCATCAATACCAACGTCGCCTCGCTCACCGCCCAGCGCAACCTGGGCATCAGCCAGAATTCGCTCAACACCTCCATCCAGCGCCTGTCTTCGGGCCTGCGCATCAACAGCGCCAAGGACGACGCCGCCGGCCTGGCCATCTCCGAACGCTTCACCAGCCAGATCCGCGGCCTGAACCAGGCGGTGCGCAACGCCAACGACGGCATCTCGCTGGCGCAGACGGCGGAAGGCGCGCTCAAGAGCACCGGCGACATCCTGCAGCGCGTGCGCGAACTGTCGGTGCAGTCGGCCAACGCCACCAACAGCGCCGGCGACCGCAAGGCCATCCAGGCCGAAGTGGGCCAACTGCTGTCCGAAATGGACCGCATCTCGCAGACCACCGAGTTCAACGGCCAGAAGCTGCTGGACGGCTCGTTCGGCTCGGCCACCTTCCAGGTGGGAGCGAATGCCAATCAGACCATCACCGCCACCACGGGTAACTTCCGTACCACTACCTACGGCGCGCAGCTGAAATCTTCGGCCAGCGTTCCGGCTGGCACGGCGGTTCCTGCTACCGCAGCAGCAACGGTGATCGTGAATGGCCTGCAAAGCAAGACCTTGAACGTGGATGCGGCTGATACCGCTGCCAAGATTGCCGCCACGGTCAACGGTGCCGCTGAATCCACGGGCGTGACAGCCTCAGCGCGCAATGTGTCGGAATTCAAGATCACGACGGCTGGTGCCGTGTCGCTGGCCATCAAGGGGGATAACACCACCACCGCCGCCAATATTTCCTTCTCAACTACTTCCGCGACGGATCTGGCCGAAGGGGTGAAGGCCTTCAATGACGTGTCTTCGCAGACCGGCATTACTGCCAAGCTCAACAGTGCAGGGGATGGCGTGATCCTGACGAACGAAGCGGGTGCGGACATCCAGATCACTAACAACTCGACTGCGGCTGCCGTGTCGCTGGCGGCCCAGGATGCCACGGCAAACACCCTGACATTCAGCACTGCACAGGCAACTGCTGCTGGCGCCACAGCAGTCTCGCGTGGCACTGTGGAGTTCAACTCTGACAAGGGGTTCTCAATGGGCGGTACGTCTGCGTATGTGGCGGCCGGCAATTCCTCTTTGAAGTCTGTTAATCAGATCGACGTCTCTACCGTCGAGGGCTCCACCAAGGCCCTGAAGATCATTGACTCGGCCCTGGCCGCAGTGAATGGCCAGCGCGCCAGCTTCGGTGCCCTGCAGTCGCGCTTCGAGACGGCGGTGAACAACCTGCAGACCTCGGGCGAGAACATGTCGGCCTCGCGCAGCCGCATCCAGGATGCCGACTTCGCGTCCGAGACCGCCAACCTGTCGCGCTCGCAGATCCTGCAGCAGGCCGGCACCGCCATGGTGGCCCAGGCCAACCAGCTGCCCCAGGGCGTGCTGTCGCTGCTGCGTTGATGCAGGGCCAGGGGCTGCGCCGCCAAGGCCCGGCCCCGGCAACCACCCCGGGCGCGGTGGCGAGGCTTCTCGCCGCCGCATTGCGCTTTGTGGGGCGGCATTGCCCTGGGCGCTACGCGGGAGATTGGCGGCCTTATGCCGCCTTATTCGCGGCGCTGCAGGCCAGCGCAGGTGTAACAATTTCGGCTGTTGCGGCAGTGTATTACGGAGGTAGGTCATGGCAAGTTTTTCATCGATAGGTATCGGCCTGGGCGGCGGCGTCGATGTGAATGCGCTGATCAAGGCCTCGGTCGATGCGGTCAAGCTGCCGATCACCAAGACCGGCGGCCTGCAGCAGCAGGCGGCCATCACCAATGCCAAGGTGTCGGCGTTTGGCAACTTCAAGTCGCTGGTGTCGGCGCTGGGCGAGGCGGCCGACAAGCTGACCAGCGTGACCGGCTGGAATGGCGTCAAGGCCAGCTCGTCGAGCGCCGAGTCGGTGTCGGTCAGCGCCGTGGGCGGAGCGGCGGCCACCTCGTTCAGCGTGCAGGTGCAAAACCTGGCGTCGGCGCAGTCGTCGATCTCGGCGGCTTTGACGCCGGCCAAGCAGCCGGTGGGCGCGGGTACGCTCAAGTTTGAAATTGGCAGCTGGGCAGGCGACCCCAAAACCTTTACCGCCGGCACCGAAAAGGCCGTGGACATCGAGGTCAGCGCCACCGACACCCTGGCCGACGTGGCCGGCAAGATCAACGGCGCCAAGGCCGGCGTGACGGCCACGGTGCTCAACGACGGCACGGGCGAACGCCTGATGCTGCGCAGCAACACCACCGGCGAGTCGGCCGGTTATCGGCTAAGCGCCACCGACGCCGACGGCGTGCACGACGACGCGGCCGGCCTGTCGCGCCTGGTGGCCGGCGGCACGACCGAATACGCCAAGAACGCCAACGCCACCGTCAACGGCATTGCCGTCAGTTCGCAGACCAACGCCTTTGCCGACGCGGTGGCGGGCGTGACCTTTACGGCCGCGAAGGTGACGACCGAGGCGGTGACGATCACGGTGCAGAAGGACGATTCGTCGGTCAAGAAAAACGTCGAGGCGTTCGTGAAGGCCTACAACGCCGTCAACAGCGCGCTCAACGAGTCGATGCAGTACGACAAGGCCACCAAGACGGCCGGCCTGCTGCAGGGCGACGCCACGGCGGTGACGCTGCAAAACACGCTGCGCATGGCGCTGCAGGCGGTGGGCGATTCGGGGGCGCTGAAGAATCTGTCGTCGGTCGGCGTGATCTCGGCCGGCGGCCTGGGCGCGGGCAACGTCAACCCCGACGGCTCGCTGGAGCTGAACGCCACCAAGTTCGACGCGGCCATGAAGAACCCGCAGGCGGTCAAGGAGTTCTTTCGCGGCGTCGACGACGGCGCCAAGGACGACGGCTTTGCCGAAAAACTCAAGGGTGTGACCGACAAGCTGCTGGCCAGCGACGGTTTTTTTGCCAGCAAGACCAAGACCTACGACAACGCCCTCAAGCGCAACACGCAAGAGATCCAGCGCGTCACAGACCGGGCCGAGCGGCTGGAAAAAAGCCTGACGCAGCGCTACACGGCGCTGGACACCAAGATGTCGTCGCTGAACGCCCTCAACACCTATATCTCGCAGCAGGTCACCACCTGGAACAAATCCTAGTGCCCCACGGCTTCAGTTTCTTGGCCGAATGCCGATAAATTGAATAGCACCAAGCCCAAGGACAACCGCCATGTTCAGCAATTTCAGTCCCCGCGCCGCCGCGGCGTATCAGCGCATCAACGTAGAAACGAGCATGCACACGATAGACCAGCATCAGCTGGTCAGTCTGCTGTACGAGGGCGTGCTCGGCGCCATTGCCACGGCCCGCGGCGCGCTGGCGCGCGGCGATGTATCGACCAAATGCAACAGCGTCGCCAAGGCCGTGCGCATTTTGGAGGAGGGTCTGATGACGGCGTTGGATCGCAACGCCGGTGGTGCCCTGGCCGAGAACCTGGGCGCGGTCTACGAATACAGCCTGCGCCGCCTGATCCAGGCCAACGCGCGTAACGACGACGCCATGCTGCAGGAGGTGGCGCGCCTGATAGCGCCAATTGCACAAGGCTGGAAAGACATGAAGAATACCAACGAAGTGGCCAACGACATGCTGCAACCCGCACTGGTGGAGGCCTGAGAAATGCCCGAAATGCTCATCGACTACTACAAGGCCATCGAAAACAGCAGCGCCAAGATGCTGGAGGCCGCGCGCCTGAAGGACTGGGACGAGGTGGTGCGCTGCGAGGGCGCCTGCGCGGTGCTGATAGAGCAGCTGCGCTACCGCGCGCAGAACGAGGATCTGGAGCCCGAGCAGCGCAAGGAGAAGACCCGCATCATGCAGCGCATCCTGCGCAACGACGCGCAGATCCGCATCCTGGCCGAGCCCTGGCTGGCGCAGTTTGACCATGTGCTGGAAGGCCAGCCACAGGTACTGCATTGACGGGTGCGGCGGCGTGGTGGCGCCGCGTGAAAGGTACCCCAAGGCAGTGAGCCGGCGCCGTGAGGTGGCCGGCTCTTTTTCTTTGTGCTCCCGGCCGGTGTGCCGGCTTAGGTTCAACCGGTTGAGGTCGTCGGACTGGTGTCGGGAGGCGGTTCGTCGAGGACAGTCAGCCAGTCGGTGACCTGCAGATCGGTGATTCGGGAAAACTCGCCCATGTTGGCCGTGACCAGCACGCATTCATGGGCCAGGGCCTGGGCGGCGATCAGCATGTCGTTGGGGCAGATGGGGCAGCCCGACTGCTCCAGTGCCCAGCGCAGTTGCGCGTAGGTTGTATCGGCGGGCATGTCCAGCGGCAGCACTTCGATGGCCGACAAAATGGCGTGCACCTGGTGCGAGAGCCGGGCGGAGCCGCGCTTGGCGGCGCCAAAGCGCAGTTCGGCCGCCACGATGATGGATGTGCATACGGCGGCCTCGCCGACGGCCGCAATCTTGCGGGCCACGATGCCTTGCGGGTGCCGCACCAAGTCAGAGAGGACGTTGGTGTCCAGCAAGTAGCGCGGCGCGCTCATAGTTTGATGTCGTCCAGCGCTTGCAAGCCGGCATCCAGGTCATCCGGCCAATCTTCTGCCAGTGGAGCAAGGGCTGCCAGCGTGGCCAGCAGCCCCTGTTTGCGCACGGGTTCGATCACCAGGCGATCGTCTTCTCTTCGCATGATGGCCTCTTGTGCGTCCAGCTCGAATTCACGGGGGATGCGCACGGCCTGATTGCGCCCGTTGCGAAACAGGCGGACATGGCGTTCGGCAAACATGTTCTTTTCCTCCATTTGAATTGGCATATGTCAAAGCATATGCTTGGAGTGGCTTCAGGTCAAATCCGGGCAGGACATGCGCCCGCGGTTGAAATAGTCTCCAGGGCCGCGCGCCCAAGCCCGCCGGTACAGGGATCTTTCATGAAAACGGATGTTGCGCCCGTCAATAAGGCGCCATGCGCTATCAAATAAGTAGTAATGTGATGCCGCAATAGCGTCACACCTGCATGTTCATGATGTCCGTATAGGCCTGCACCATGCGGTTGCGCACATGCAGCGTGGCCTGAAAGCCGACCTGTGCCTTTTGCATGGCGACCATGGTCTCTTCGATGCTGACCTTGGGGTTTTCCAGCTGCACCTCGCGCTGCAGGGCGCTGGCGCGGTCTTGCGCGCTGCTGACTGACTGCAGGGCGTTCTTGAAGGCGGACGAAAAGCCCACCTCCTGCGTTCCGGGCTGCGGCGCCGTCACGCGGCGCGCCAGCTGGGTGCTGGTCAGCGGGTTCGGGGTGCTGTTGATGCGCAGGTCCATGGCCGGTCGGTGGAGGGTTGGGGCGATGGTGCAATCCTAGGGCGCGACCCGAGCCGCGGCCGTGCGAAAAGATGGCCAAAGGGCGGGCTTATCCAGCGAACGGCATCCCCGGCGACTTCAATAATCGCAGCACTGCCAGAGTCCCGCCTGGCGCCCGCCCTTTTGTGGAAAGCACGATGTCTGCAGTTGCCGAAGTCCCTGTTACCCCGCCCACTGCCGCCAGCGCCGGTTGGCAGCAGCGCCTGGCTTCGCTCGACCGCGGTGCGCGCCTGCGCCTGGGTGCGGCGGCGTTGTTGCTGCTGGGGGTGATCGCCGCGGCGTTCTTCTATGGCCGCAGCCCGGACTACCGGGTGCTGTTCTCGGGCCTGAACGACAAGGATGGCGGCGCCATCGTGGCCCAGCTGACCACCATGAACGTGCCCTACAAATACACCGAAGGCGGCGGCGCCATCATGGTGCCGGCCGAGCGTGTGCACGACGTGCGCCTGCGCCTGGCCACGCAGGGCCTGCCCAAGGGCTCGGTGACGGGCTTCGAGCTGATGGAGACCAACCGCTTTGGCGTGACCCAGTTCCAGGAGCGGTTGAATTTCCAGCGTGGGCTGGAGGGCGAGCTGACGCGCTCCATACAGGCCCTGGCCTCGGTGCAGAGCGCGCGCGTGCACCTGGCGCTGCCCAATCAGAACGGTTTCTTTCGCGAGCAGCAAAAACCTTCGGCGTCGGTGCTGCTGTCGCTGTACCCGGGCCGCATGCTGGATCGGGCGCAGCTGGCGGGCATCGTGCACCTGGTGGCCTCCAGCGTGCCCGAGCTGGCGCCCTCGGCGGTGAGCGTGCTGGACGATACCGGCAAGCTGCTGTCGCAGTCGCCCGACGGCGGCGCCAGCAATGGCGTGGACGCGCAGCAGCTGGCCTATGTGCAGCAGATAGAGCAGCAGTACACGCGCCGCATCCTGGACTTGCTGGAGCCCGTGGTGGGCAAGAACAACGTCAAGGCCCAGGTGACGGCCGAGGTGGACTTCAACCAGACCGAGTCCACGGTGGAGCAGCACCGCCCCAACCTGGCACCCGACGCCAGCGCCGTGCGCAGCCAGCAGATCGTGGAAAGCGGCGGCGACAAGGGCGCGCAGCCGCCCACGGGCGTGCCCGGCGCCGTCAGCAACCAGCCGCCGCAGGGCTCCACGGCGCCCATCAACGGCGCCAACCCGCCGCCCACGGCCGCCAATGCCCAGCAGCAGCCGGGCGCGGCGGGGCAGGGCAAGCGCGAATCCATCACCAACTATGAGGTGGACAAGACCACGCGCGTGACGCGCGGCGGTATGGGTGCCATCAAGCGCGTGAACGCGGCCGTGGTCGTCAACTACCAGAGCGTGAGCGAGGAGGAGGGCAAGCCGCCGGTCGCCAAGGCCCTGAGCCCCGAGCAGATCGAGCAGATGACGGCCCTGGTGCGCGAGACCATTGGCTACAGCAAGGAGCGCGGCGATTCGGTGAACCTGATGAACACGCCCTTCCTGGCCGATGCCGCGCCCGCCGCCGACCTGCCGCTGTGGAAGCAGCCCGAGGTGGTTGAGCTGGCCAAGAGCCTGGGCTGGCCCGTGGGCCTGTCGCTGGCCGTGGCGCTGTTGCTGCTGGGGCTGGTGCGCCCGGTGCTCAAGGGCCGCAAGAGCGCCACGCCGGCGCAGGATTCGGCGCCCGGCGGCCAGCTGAATGCCCTGGCCTCCGAGGAGCTGGAGCGCCCCGCGCTGCCCGCCCCCGAGCAACCGCAGGACCTGCAGCCCACGGCCGAACAGCTGCGGCTGGAGGACGCCCGCCGCCTGGCGCGCGAGAACCCGGTGGCCGTGGCCAGCATCATCAAAACCTGGGTCAACGGCGAATGACGCCGGCCCGTAGCTGACGGCGAGACCGATATGGACGAACAGGGACTGAACGACGCAGCCATCATGCTGATGTCGCTGGGCGAGGAGGAGGCGGCCGAGGTCTTCAAGCACCTGTCGCCCAAGGAGGTGCAGAAGCTGGGCGAGACCATCGCCCGCATGCGCGCCGTGTCCAAGGAGAAGGTAGACGAGGTGCTGACCCGCTTCACCAACGACGCAGCGGCGCAAAGCCTGCTGGTGTCCGACACCGGCAACTACGTGCGCTCGGTGCTCAAGCGCGCGCTGGGCGACGACAAGGCGGCGCTCTTGATCGACCGCATATTGCAGGGCGGCGATGTCTCGGGCATAGAGAGCCTGAAGTGGATGGACCCGCTGTCGGTGGCCGAGCTGCTGCGCAACGAGCACCCGCAGATCGTCGCCGCCATCCTGGTACACCTGGATCCGGACCATGCCTCGGGCATCCTGGGGCAGTTCACCGAGCGCCAGCGCGGCGAGGTGATGCTGCGCATCGCCACGCTGGAGGGCATACAGCCCACGGCGCTCAAGGACTTGAACGAGGTGCTGTTCAAGGCCCTGGCCGGGGGCGACAAGGTGCGCAAGAGCTCGCTGGGCGGCGTGCAGGCGGCGGCCAGCATCATCAACCTGATGGGCTCGGGCATGGATGCGGCGGTGCTGGAGTCGATCCGCGGCCACGACATCGACCTGGCGCAGAAGATCATGGACAAGATGTTTGTCTTTGACGACGTGGCCAAGCTGGACGACCGCTCCATCCAGACCGTGCTGCGCGAGGTGGCCTCCGAGACCCTGGTGGTGGCCCTGAAGGGCGCCCAGCCCGAGGTGCGCGACAAGATCCTGAACAACATGTCCTCGCGCGCGGCCGCTGCCATGCGCGAAGACCTGGAGTCGCGTGGTCCCATGCGCCTGTCCGAGGTCGAGGCGCAGCAGCGCGAAATCCTCAAGACCGTGCGCCGCCTGGCCGACGAAGGCCAGATCGCATTGAGCGGCGGAGGTGACGATGCCTTCGTCTAGCCGCCACTACTCGCGCTTCATCCCCGGCGAAGAGCTGGGTAACGTCAGACGCTGGGAGTTTGGCGATGTGCACGACGCCGGCACGCTGCGCCCCCTCATGTCGCCCACGCCGGTGCTGGAGCCCGAACCTGAGACTGAGCTGCACGCCGGCATCACCATCGACGCGGCCGAGCAGCAGGCGCTGCTGCAGCAGGCGCATGACGAGGGCCATGCGCGCGGCCTGGCCGAAGGCCAGGAGCAGGCGCGCCTGGCGGCGCAGCAGCAGCTGGACGACTATGTTGCCGGCCAGGGCCGCGAGGCCGCCGAACGCCTGGCGCAGGTGGCGCAAAGCCTGCAGGACAGCCTGGCAGGCCTGCAGCAGGCCATGGCGCAGGAGGTGCTGCAGCTGGCCTGCGACATCGCACGCCAGGTGGTGCGCCGCGAGGTGGCAGGCAACCCCCGGGCCATGCTGCCCGTGGTGCGCGAGGCTCTGGGCATGCTGGCGGCCGAGAGCCGGCCGGCCACGGTGCGCCTGCATCCGGACGACTGGGCGGCGCTGGAAAAGCCGCTGCGCGAAGAATTTGCCAGCCCGCGCATCGAATGGCAGGCGGACGCCGCCGTGCAGCCCGGCGATTGCGTGGTGGAGTCCGCCGGCATGCAGATCGACGGCACGCTGGACAAGCGCTGGCGCCGCGCCATCGCCGCCCTGGGCCTGACGGCCGCCTGGCGTGAGGATGGCCATGCCGATTGAGCCCGCCAGCGCCTGGGGAGAGTTCATGGCCGCGGCGCGCGCGCGCGTGGCGCAGCCGCAGGCGCTGGAGGCGCGCGGCACGCTCACGCGCCTGACGGGCCTGGTGCTGGAGGCCGCGGGCCTGCGTGTGCCAGTGGGCGCGCAGTGCCAGATGCGGATGCCGGGCCAGGAGCCGGTGCTGGCCGAGGTGGTGGGCTTTGCCGGCGACAAGGCCTTCTTGATGCCGGCGGGCGATATCCACGGCCTGTCCAGCGGCGCCAGCGTGACACCGGCCGCGCCCTATGTGCCGGCGCCGCGGCTGGGTGCGGCCGGCGGCGAGAGCCTGGACACAAGCGCCGGCGTGCTGCGCCTGCCTGTTGGCGCGGGCCTGCTGGGCCGCGTGGTGGATTCGCAGGGCCAGCCGCTGGACCATGGCGGGCCGCTGGCCGGGGTGACGGCACTGCCCATGGACAGAAGCCCGATCAACGCCATGGAGCGCGACCCGGTGCGCGAGCCGCTGGATACCGGCGTGCGCGCCATCAACGCGCTGCTGACCGTGGGACGCGGCCAGCGCCTGGGGCTGTTTGCCGGCTCGGGCGTGGGCAAGTCGGTGCTGCTGGGCATGATGGCGCGCTACACCCGGGCCGATGTCATCGTCGTCGGCCTGATTGGCGAGCGCGGGCGCGAGGTCAAGGAGTTTGTCGAGGACATTCTGGGCACGCAGGATCGCGGCCGCTCGGTGGTCGTGGCCGCGCCGGCCGATGCGTCGCCGCTGTTGCGCATGCAGGGCGCGGCCTATGCCACGGCGATCGCCGAGCATTTCCGCGATCAGGGCTTGCATGTGCTGCTGCTGATGGATTCGCTGACGCGCTACGCCATGGCGCAGCGCGAGATCGCGCTGGCCATCGGCGAGCCGCCGGCCACCAAGGGCTATCCGCCCAGCTGCTTTGCCAAGCTGCCGGCGCTGGTGGAGAGAAGCGGCAATGGGCTCAATGGCGTGGGTTCGATCACCGCCTTCTACACCGTGCTGTCCGAGGGTGACGACCAGCAGGACCCGATTGCCGATGCGGCGCGGGCCATTCTGGATGGCCACATCGTGCTCTCGCGCGCGCTGGCCGAGGGTGGCCACTACCCGGCCATAGACATAGAGCAGTCGGCCTCGCGCGTGATGCACAACGTGGTGCAGCGCGAGCATTTCGACATGGCGCGCAGCTTCCGCGCCATCTACTCGCGCTACCAGAAGAGCCGCGACCTGATCCAGGTCGGCGCCTACATGAGTGGCTCAGACCCCCAGCTGGACGAGGCCATACGCCTGCAGCCGGGCATGGTGGGTTTTCTGCAGCAAAGCATGTTCGAGGCCGCGCCCATGGATGACTGCCTGGCGGCCATGGGCCAGGTGCTGGAGGGCTGAAGCCAATGGGCTCGCTGAACGCCTTTGTCGTCGCCGTGGATCTGGCCGAGCGCCAGCGTGATGCGGCGCGCCAGACGCTGCAGAACCTGCAGGGCGCACGCCAGGCGGCGCAGGCCCAGCTCGAGCAGCTGAGTGGCTACGCGGCAGAGACGCAGCAGCGCTGGGGCATGCGCGAGGGCGCGGCCGTGCAGCCCGAGGTCATGCGCCACCACTACCAGTTCATGGGCCGGCTCGATCACGCCATAGGCCTGCAGACGCAGGCCGTCAGCGGCCAGGATCAGCGTGTGCACCAGGCCGGGCAGGTGCTGCTGCAGGCCGAGCTGCGCCTGGCCAGCCTGCGCAAGGTGCTGGAGCGCCGCCGCGCAGACCTGTTGCGCGAGCAGCAGCGGCGCGAGCAAAAGCAGACCGACGAACTTGCATCACAACGCGCCGCGGCCAGGGCGGGCGCGGTGCATCAGGAGTAACAGCCATGGAAAAGACACGCATAGCCACCCCGGCGCCGCAGAGCGCGCATGAGGCGCGCGCCGCGCGCGGCACGGGGCAAAAACCCGGCAGTGCCGAGGACGCCGCCATCGCCGCGGGCCAGGGCGGCGGTTTTGCCTTGCTACTGGCGGCCCTGGGCGGTGGCGCCAGCGAACAGGCCAGCACGCAGGCAGGAGAACAGGCCGGCGAACAGGTCGGCGGCGCGGTGGCGCTGCTCGATGGCCTGGGCACCACGGCACCCGAAGCCGGTGAGCAGGCGCTGAAGCCCCAGCCGGGCATGCCGGATGGCGCAGCGCTGGCGCCCTGGATGCTGGGCCTGCAGCCCACCGCTGTGCAGGCGCAGGGTGCGGGCGTCGTTATGGATGGCGCAGCTGCCACCACGGGGGGCGAGGTGGCGGCCCTGTCGGGCCTGGCCGGCCGCAGTGGTCAGGGCCTGATGGGCGTGGCCCAGGCCGGTACGCAGCGCTGGACGAGCGGCAGCCTGGTGGGCGAAACCGCCATGCTGGACGGCGCCGCAGAGGCTGCCGCGCTGGGCGGTACTAGCCAGGGCATGGGCGCGGCTGCGCCGGCGGGGCGTGGTGTGGCGGCGCGCGCACAGCCATGGCAGCCGGCCGATGGCCCATCGGGAGCTGCCGGATCAGGACGAAATAACGCCGCAGGTGTTGTATCCATTGCGCAAACAGCTACTGAATCGATAGTGACGATGCCTGCCGCAGCACAGACCACAGGCTTGGCCATCAGCGAGCGTGGTGGTGCCCAGCAGCCCATGCCCCTGGCGCAGCCGGGTGGCGAGGCCGAGGCGGCTGCGCCGGCCCTGTCCGCCGCGGGTTTGATAGTGGCCAATGACCGCCAGCCTGGTGCCGCACAGTCCGACGCGCGTTCTGGCGCAGGCGCTGCGTCCGTGGGCAGTGGCGAGCACCAGGGCTTCGAGGCGCAGCCCGCAGCGGCCGACGCCACGCCGGCCGCCATGGCCGGCGCCGAAGACCAGCTGGCCGAGCAGATCGCCGAGCAGGCCAGCTATTGGGTGCACCAGAAAACCCAGAACGCCGAGCTGACCCTGGACCAGGGCGGCCGACCGGTCGAGGTGCGGGTGGCGCTCACCGGCGACCAGGCCCATGTCAGTCTGCGCAGTGACCAGCTGGAGGCGCGCCAGCTGCTGGACGCCGGCCGCGAGCAGCTGCAGGACATGCTGCAGCGCCAGGGCCTGCAGCTGGCCGGCATGACGGTGGGCGCCGGCGGCGGCCATGGCGCGGGTTCGCGCCAGGAGGGGCGCGAGGCGGGCTACCAGGGCGCGCAGCGCGCCAGTGTGCAGGCAGCGCTGCCGGTGGGCACTGCGGCCCGCGGGTCGGGCGTGGGCGAGCGCTCGGTGGATATCTTTGTGTGAGCGGCGCAAGCGCCCGATAGCCGGGGTTTTGGGCTTTTATTCCGGCGATCGGGGCAAGGGCGGCGGCTGAATAATGGGGCATCGAGCAGGCAGCAGCCCCAGGCCTTCTGTCTGCAGTCCCACTGTCTGACGCGGCCTGCGCGCAAGAAAGTCCCAACGTGTCCGAACCCACTGCCGCCCCGGCCAAGGCCAAGAGCAAGAAACTGATCATCATCGTCGCGGCCCTGGCCGTGCTGCTGGTGGCCGGAGGCGCGGCCGCCTGGCTGCTGCTGGGCAAACGCGGCGGCGGTGACGAGGAGGAGGGGCATGCGCCCGTGGCCCAGGCGGCGGCACCCAAGACGCCGCCCACCTTCCTGCCCATGGAGAACATGGTGGTCAACCTGGCCGACCCCGGCGGTGACCGTTTTGCCCAGGTGGGCATCACGCTGGAGCTGGCCGACGCCAAGACCGGCGAGCTCGTCAAGTCCTTCATGCCCAGCATTCGCAGCAATGTGCTGCTGCTGGTGTCGCAGCGCAGCACCGAGGAGCTGCTGACGCGCGAGGGCAAGGAAAAGCTGGCCGTGGACATTCGCCGCGAGGTCTCGCGTCCGCTGGGCTTCACGGTGCCCAAGCCGCGCAAGCGCCCGGTGCAGCGTGACCCGGAGGACGAGGAAGAGGACGACGAGGTCGCGCCCCGGCGCGCCAAGGCGGACAACAACCCGGTGCGCCAGGTGCTGTTCTCCAGCTTCATCATCCAGTAAGTGAACCGCCTGAGGGAGGCTTGCCGTGAGTGATTCCTTTCTGTCCCAGGAAGAGGTCGATGCGCTGCTGGAGGGCGTGACCGGCGAAAGCCAGAAAACCGTCAAGGAGGAGATCGAGGCCGGCGCCGTCCGCGACTACGACATCTCCAGCCAGGAGCGCATCGTGCGCGGGCGCATGCCGACGATGGAGATCGTCAACGAGCGCTTTGCACGCAACTTCCGCATCGGGCTGTTCAACTTCATACGCCGCAGCCCCGAGATCTCGGTGGGCGCGGTGTCGGTGCAGCGCTACAACGCCTTTCTGCGCGAGCTGGTGGTGCCGACCAACTTCAACATCGTCTCCATCCGCCCGCTGCGCGGCAGCGGCCTGATCGTGTGCGAGCCCTCGCTGCTGTTCGGCATCATCGACACGCTGTACGGCGGCGTGGGCAAGTTCCAGACGCGCATCGAGGGGCGAGACTTCTCGGCCACCGAGCAGCGCGTCATCAACCGCCTGGTGGAGGTGATCTGCGCCGAATACAAGAAGGCCTGGCAGGGCATCTACCCGCTGGAGCTGTCCTACCAGCGCTCGGAGATGCAGCCGCAGTTTGCCAACATCGCCACGCCCAGCGAGATCGTGGTCTCCACGGCATTCCAGCTGGAGATCGGCGACCTGTCCGGCGCCATCCACATCTGCATGCCCTACGCCACGCTGGAGCCGATACGCGACGTGCTGTATTCGGCCACGCAGGGCGATGCCATCGAGGTGGACAGGCGCTGGGTGCGCGTGCTCACCCGCGAGATCCAGGCCGCCGAGGTCACGCTGGTGGCCGAGCTGGCGCGCGCGGATGCCACCGTCGAGCAGCTGCTGGCCATGAAGCCGGGCGACTTCATCGAGCTGGAGCGCCAGCCGCGCATACGCGCGACCATCGAGGGCGTGCCCGTCTTTGACTGCCAATACGGCACACACAACGCCAAGTACGCGATCCGCGTAGAGGAATGCCTGCGCGGCATAGAGGCCCACTGGATGGGAGAGAAACATGTCAACTGAATCCGATCACAACGACCCCAATGGCGCCGCGGCGGCCGACGATCCGTTTGCCGGCTGGGCCGAGGCGCTGGAGGAGCAAAAGAGCGCCGATGCGCAAGCCGTGGAGGCCGATCAGGGCGGCCCGCTGTCGGGCGAGCCCGCGCGCCCCTTTGGCGGCAATGGCAATGCCCAGGTGCAGGACATCAACATGGTGCTGGACATTCCGGTGCAGCTGTCGGTGGAGCTGGGTCGCACCAAGGTGCCCATCAAGTACATCCTGCAGCTGGCCCAGGGTTCGGTGGTGGAGTTGGACGCGCTGGCCGGCGAGCCCATGGACGTGCTGGTCAACGGCTACCTGATCGCCCAGGGCGAGGTGGTGGTGGTGAACGACAAGTTCGGCATCCGCCTGACCGACGTGGTCACGCCCTCCGAGCGCCTGCGCCGTGTCAGCCGGGGTTGATGGCATGGGCATGACCCAGACATTGCTGCTGCTGGTGCTGCTGGTCGCGGCGCTGGCGGCCCTGCCCTGGCTGATCCGGCGCCTGCAGCAGCAGCGCGCCGGCCAGCTCGGGCAGGCGGGCGCCATGTCGCGCGTGTTGTCGGCCGTCGCCGTGGGGCCGCAGCAGCGCGTGGTGACCGTCGAGGTGGGGCCGCCGCAGCAGCGCACGGTGCTGGTGCTGGGCGTGACGGCGCAAAACATCAACTGCCTGCATGTGCTGCCCGCGGTGGCCACGGATGGCGCCCGCTTTGCCGCGGAGATGGCGGCGGCGCGCGCACAGCCCTTGGTGGATGGGGGCGCAGATGCATAAACGCTTGCGCGCCGCAGCGCTGCTGGGCGCTTTGCTGTGGGCCGGCGTGGCCCTGGCGCAGCAGGGCGGCGCGGCGGGCACGCTGCCGCTGGTGATTGGCTCGGGCGCGGGTGGCAACAGCTATTCGGTGCCCATCCAGACCCTGCTGTTCTTCACCGCGCTGTCCTTTCTGCCAGCGGTGCTGCTGATGATGACCGGCTTCACGCGCATCGTCATCGTGCTGTCGCTGTTGCGCCAGGCCATAGGCACGCAGCAGGCGCCGCCGAACCAGGTGGTGGTCGGCCTGTCGCTGTTCCTCACGCTGTTCGTCATGGGCCCGACGCTGGACAAGGTTTACCAGGAGGCCTATGTGCCCTACACCACCAACGCGCTGTCGTTCGAGCAGGCGCTGGACAAGGCCGAGGCGCCCATGCGCGGCTTCATGCTCAAGCAGACGCGCCAGTCGGACTTTGCGCTGTTTGCGCGCCTGGCCAGGCTGGACGATGGCGTGACGGCCGAGACCGCGCCGCTGCGCGTGCTGGTGCCGGCCTTCGTGACCAGCGAGCTCAAGACCGCGTTCCAGATCGGCTTCATGGTCTTCATCCCGTTCCTGATCATCGACATGGTGGTCTCCAGCGTGCTCATGTCGCTCGGCATGATGATGCTGTCGCCGGTGCTGGTGGCACTGCCGTTCAAGCTCATGCTGTTCGTGCTGGCCGATGGCTGGAATTTGCTGATCGGCTCGCTGGCCGCCAGCTTCGCTGTATGAGTAGCAACCCCCTGAGCGACTTCGTCGCTTCCCCCTTCTCTCACGCTGCGCGTGGGAAGGGGGACGCCGCCCGTGCGGCGGGGCGGCCCTTGCACGGCGGCCGCTGGCTTGGCGCGCGCCAGTTTTATACGGTGCCGGCATTTAGCACAACGGCTGACTCAAAGGATTTTTCATGACCTCCCAATTCGTGCTCACCATGGGCCGCGACGCGCTCACGCTGCTGCTGACGATCTCGCTGCCGGTGCTCGGCGTGGTGATGGCCGTGGGCCTGGTGGTCAGCATCTTCCAGGCCGTGACGCAGATCCACGAGGCCACGCTGGCCTTCGTGCCCAAGCTGGTGGCGGCGGTGGTGGTGTTCACCATCGCCGGGCCGTGGATGATCACCACGCTGGTGGACTATCTGCGGCGCACCATTGAGTCGATCCCATCGGTGGTGGGTTGAGACGTGAGGCGCTTGGCTGTCCTGCGATGAGTGTTAGGTTCAAGGACCCGCCTGTTGGTGTTTGTCGCCCAACGCACAACACAAAACGCACAACCTCCCACCCCGCATGATCACCTTCACCGAGGCCCAGATCATGGCCTGGCTGTCGCCGGTGCTGTGGCCGTTTCTGCGCGTGCTGGCGCTGTTCACGGCGGCGCCGGTGTTCTCCATGCGCGCCATTCCGGTGCGCGTGCGCATCGGTCTGGCCTTCTTCGTGGCGCTATGCGCGCAGGCGGTGCTGCCCGATCAGCCGGTGATAGATCTGAACGGGCGTGAGGCCCTGGGCGCCGTGCTGCAGCAGGTGGGCGTGGGCCTGGCGCTGGGCTTTGCCGTGCGCCTGGTGTTCGTCGCCGTGGAGCTGGCGGGCGAGGTCATCGGCCTGCAGATGGGGCTGAACTTCGCCTCCTTCTTCGACCCCATGGCCAACGCCCAGGTGAGTGCCGTGGCGCGCTTCTTCGGCAACATCGCCATGCTGCTGTTCGTGGTCATCAACGGCCACCTGATGGTGCTGATGGCGGTGGTCAAGAGCTTTGACAGCTTTCCCGTGGATGGCCATTTTCTGCAGGCCGTGGGCCGGATGCGCCTGCATGAGCTGGGCGCGTCGCTGTTCGCCAGCAGCCTGTGGATCGCCCTGCCCATGATTGCCATGCTGCTGTTCGTCAACCTGACGCTGGGCATCATCTCGCGCGTGGCGCCGCAGATGAACATCTACGCCGTGGGCTTCCCGGTCACACTCACCGTGGGCATGCTGGGCATCACGGCCACCCTGCCGATGCTGGAGCAGCCGATGCTGACGCTGCTGCAGCAGTCCATGGATCTGTTTGGCGGCGGGCGTTGATTCACCAAAAACGATAGCGTTTTGCGCTTTTTAATTGGGATGGTCAAATAGAAAAATGGTTGAAATGCTTGTATATCAAGCGCAAACAGCTATTGTTTTCATACCAACCGGTTGCGTATGGCGTACACCGTCAGCTCGGCGTTGTTGGCCAGCTTGAGCTTCTCCAGCACACGCGCGCGGTACACGCTCACGGTCTTGGGGCTGAGCAGCAGCTCCTCGGCAATGTCCGACAGGCGCTTGCCCGAGGCGATCTTCACCAGCGTCTGCCGCTCGCGCTCGGAGAGCGACTCGTGCGGCAGCTCGGGCGTGGGCTGGGCCAGGCTGTCGGCCAGCAGCTGCGCCACCTCGGGCGTGAGGTATTTGCGCCCCTCGACCACGGTCTTCACGGCGGCAATCAGCTGCACCGGGTCGCCGCCCTTGTTGGCGTAGCCATGGGCGCCGGCCTTCAGGCAGCGCAGCGCGTACTGATCCTCGGGGTACATGGAGACGATCAGCACCTTGATCGCGGGGTGGCTCTCCTTCAGGCTGGCCAGCGCCTCCAGGCCGCTGCGCCCAGGCAGGTTCAGGTCCAGCAGCAGCACGTCGCAGGTGGCGGCGCGCAGCACCTCGCGCAGCTCGGCGTAGCTGCCGGCCTCGCCGGTCACGCAAATCTCGGGCGATTCGGCCAGCGTGTCGCGTATGCCGCGCCGCAGCACGGCATGGTCGTCGCAAAGCACCACATGGATCACGATTCTTCTCCTGCATCGGGTTCGGTGGATGTTAGCGGCAGGCTCATGATGACCGAGGTGCCCTGGCCCGGACGGCTGCTGATGTCCAGCCAGCCGCCGGCGCGCCGGGCACGCTCCTCAAGACCCCTGAGGCCGAAGGAGCGGGGCTTCTGCCGCATCCCGGAGGCGATGCCGCGGCCGTCATCCTGCACCTCCAGCGTCAGGACGCCCTCGTGGTCGGACAGGTCGATATGCACGCGGCTGGCCTGGGCATGCTTGTGCACATTGGTCAGCGCCTCTTGTGCCGTGCGGTAGGCCACCAGCTGCAGGGTCGGGGGCATGTCCATGGCCTCGCGGCTGGCACTTACGCGCACGGGCACGCGCGTGCGCCGCTCGAACGACTCGGCCAGCCAGCGCACGGCCGCCACCAGGCCCTGATCGAGCACGGGCGGGCGCAGGTTGAACATCAGCCGCTGGCTGGCGTCCATGGCGTGTTGCAGCATCTCGGTGGCGCTGGCGGCATGCCGGCGCTGATCGTCATCCGCGCTGTGGCGCCCCAGCCAGGCCAGGTCGAACTTCACGGCGGCCAGTGCGCCGCCGATGTCGTCGTGGATCTCGCGCGCGATCGCCGCGCGCTCCTCCTCAATCGATGTCTGCAGGTGTTCGGCCAGGTCTGCCAGGCGCTGCTCGGATGCCGCCAGCTCGGCTGCCGCCTGCTCGCGCGCGCGGCGCGCCTCGGCCACCTCCAGCGCGCGCTGCAGCACATGCGGCAGGCGCGCCATGTCGTCCTTGAGCAGGTAGTCGGCAAAACCCAGGCGCATGGCGTCCACCGCCGCCGCCTCGCCAATCGCGCCGGACAGCAGCACGAAGGGCGGGTGGCCCGCCTGCTTTTCCACCACGCTCCAGGCATCCAGCGCGGTAAATCCCGGCAGGCGGTAGTCGGCCAGGATCAGGTCGTGGTTTTTTTGCATCACCCACTGAGTGAATTCGTCCAGCGTCTCCACCTGCCGGATCTCGTGCGCCACGCCCGAGCGGCGCAGAGTCAGGCGCACCAGGGCATGGTCGGCGGCCGAATCCTCGAGATGCAGTATGCGCATGGGGCTTTTTAGCGGTTCAAGCTCAGTAGAAATAGGTATCATAGGATACACATTGGAACAAGTTGTACCAATCCGCCGGCCGGCGGCGGGCGGCATGCCCGGACGGGAGAGATGTTGCCCGCGGAAATGTAGCCCGCAGCCATGGAGAAACGATGCAATCAACGCTTATTACGCCAGACGAGGGGCCTGCGGTGCAGGTTCCCGTGATGGTGGCGGCCGATTTGCAGGATTGTCTGCTGATGGCCGCGCACGACCTGCATCGTCTGGAGGGCTTGCTCGACCACGCCACGGACAATTTGCTCGCCCGTTTTGGGGAGGCGAATGCCGTGCTCACCGACGCGCGTGTCGACGGATGCGCCGAACTGCTGGCCTTGCGCACCGCGCTGCGCAGCGCCGTGACCGAGTTGCAGTTTCACGACATGGCCACCCAGCTCATCACCCACACCAGCCGCGTGCTGCAGGCCAGCGCCTTTCGCCTGGCGGCCCAGGTCATGGGCGGCGAGGAAGGCGAGGACGCCGCGCCGACCGAGGGTATGGCGCCGGATCGCCCCAACCCCGTGGCGCAACGGGAGATGGCAGCCGGTTCGGTGGAGCTGTTCTGAACCACTGCCAGCGGCCCCATGCACGCCCTGAACCCATTCAATCAATCAAGAGTCGTTGGAGTTGTCCATGTTGTCCATTCTTGCCGTCGATGATTCTCCGTCCATGCGGAAGATGGTGTCCTTCACGCTGACCAGCGCGGGCTACCACGTGGTGGAGGCGGTGGACGGCCAGGACGCCCTGGAGAAGGCCGAGACCCACCCCGTCAGCCTGGTGCTGGCCGACCAGAACATGCCGCGCCTGGACGGCATCGGCCTGACGCGCAGGCTGCGCGCCCACCCGCGCTACAAGGGCACACCCATCCTGATCCTGACCACCGAGTCCAGCGACCAGATGAAGCAGGCCGGCCGCGCCGCCGGTGCCACCGGCTGGCTGGTCAAGCCGTTCGACCCGGTGCGGCTCATCGAGGTCATACAAAAAGTCATCCGCTGAACCCGGCGCCTGACGACCATCACACCCACGCAGTTCACAGGAAGCCGACACCATGGCGGACACCCATCAAGAGAGCGCAGGCGCAGATTTCGACCTGACGCAGTTCTACCAAATCTTCTTCGAAGAGGCCGCCGAGAACCTGGATCAGATGGAGCAGATGCTGCTGAACCTGGATCTGGAGGCTGCCAACGACGAAGAGCTCAACGGCATCTTTCGCTGCGCCCACTCCATCAAGGGCGGCGCGGCCACCTTTGGCTTCGCCGATGTGGCCGAACTCACGCACCAGATGGAGTCACTGCTCGACCGCCTGCGCCGCCACGAGCTGCGCCTGATTGCGCCCATGGTGGACGTGCTGCTGGAGTCGGCCGATGCCTCGCGCAGCCTGCTGGCGCGCCACCAGGCGGGCGGGCAGGGCGAGGCCATCTCCACCCACGATCTGGTGCGCAGCATCAGCGAGCTGGCGTCCGGTCAGGCACCGGCCATGGCGCCGCAAGCCGTCGTGCCTGCGCCGCAGCCGGCTTTTGCACCCGCGCCGGTGGCCGCTCCGGCAGTGGTGCCCGAGGTGGGCGCAGATGGCATGCGCGCGCTCGAAATCCATATTGGCCCGCTGGAGCAGCTGGCCCAGGCCGACGCCATCAAGGAGCTGTTCCGCGACATCCCCGGGCTCGGGCAGATCGAGGATCTGCCGGGCGAGGTTGCCGACATGCGCCGCTTCGCGGTGCGAACCGCCTCCAGCAACGACGATCTGCTGGATCTGTTCGCGTTCCATGTGGCCAAGGACAAGGTCAGCATCCTGGCCGCAGGGGCGTGCCCGGCGCCTGCTCCTGCAGCGCCCGTGGCGCAGTCGCCCGCGCCCGATGCGGCCCGGCCCTATGGTTTCTTTGCCGGCGCTCCGGGCGTGCCTGTGGATGAAGTGGCCGTTGCCGCGCTGGCGGCTGCTGCGGCCCCCGCGCAGCGCACCGCCGCGGCACGCGCAGCGCCGGAGGCCAAGGGGGCCAGCCAGGCGTCCATGGAGTCCTCCACCATCCGCGTGGCCGTGAACAAGGTCGATCAGCTCATCAACCTGGTCGGTGAGCTGGTCATCACCCAGGCCATGCTGGCGCAAAACAGCCGCGGCCTGGATGCCGGGGCGCATCAGCAGTTGCTGGCCGGCCTGGCGGACCTGGATCGCAACACGCGCGACCTGCAGGAATCGGTGATGTCGATCCGCATGATTCCCATGTCCATCGTCTTCAACCGCTTTCCACGCATGCTGCGCGACCTGGCGGCGAAGCTGGGCAAAAAGGTTGACTTCATCACCCATGGCGAGGCCACCGAGCTGGACAAGAGCCTGGTCGAGAAGATCACCGATCCGTTGACACACCTGGTGCGCAACAGCCTGGATCATGGTATCGAGTTGCCCGAGGACCGCCTGGCCGCGGGCAAGCCCGAGCATGGCTCGCTGACCCTGTCGGCATCGCACCAGGGCGGCTCCATCGTGATCGAGGTGCGCGACGACGGCAAGGGCATGTCGCGCGAGAAGATTCTCAAGAAGGCGCGCGAGCGCGGCCTGGATGTCTCCGACACCATGCCCGACAGCGAGGTCTGGCAGTTGATCTTTGCGCCGGGTTTTTCCACTGCCGATGTGGTGACCGACGTGTCCGGCCGCGGTGTGGGCATGGACGTGGTCAAGCGCAACATCACCTCGCTGGGAGGGTCGGTGGAGATTGACTCGGCCGAGGGCTACGGCATGCGCGTGTCGGTGCGCCTGCCGCTTACGCTGGCCATCATGGACGGCATGTCGGTTGGGGTGGGCGACGAGGTCTACATCCTGCCGCTGTCGTCGGTGGTGGAGTCGTTCCAGGTCAACGAGGGTGATGTGAACACGGTCACCCAGGGTTCGCAGCTGGTGAAGGTGCGCGAGGAGTACATGCCCGTGATGTCGCTGGAGCGCATTTTCCAGGTGCCCCGGCCGGGCGGCGCGGGTAGCAGTGGCAACAACATCATGGTCGTGGTAGAGGCCGACGGCAGCCGTGTGGCGGTACTGGTCGATGAGCTGCTGGGCCAGCACCAGGTGGTGGTGAAGAACCTGGAAACCAACTACCGCAAGGTGCCCAACGTGTCTGGCGCCACCATCCTGGGCGACGGCACGGTGGCGCTGATTCTGGACACGGGCGCGCTGGTGCGCCGCGCACGCCATTGATGCGTGCCCAAAGCCGAGAAAGCAAGGAGTCAAGACATGAATGTGGTGGACAAGGGCATAGAGATCGTTGCGGCCGGTGCCAGGGAATACCTCACCTTCCGCCTGGGCCAGGAGGAGTACGGCATCGACATCCTCAAGGTGCAGGAAATTCGCGGCTACGAGGCACCCACGCGCATCGCCCACGCGCCGGCGTTCATCAAGGGCGTGATCAACCTGCGCGGCACCATTGTCCCCATCGTGGACATGCGCCTGCGTTTTGGCTGTGCGCAGGCGGACTACGACAGCTTCACCGTGGTCGTCATCCTGAACCTGCGTGAGCGCGTCGTGGGCATCGTCGTGGATTCGGTGAGCGATGTGATGGAGCTGGCGCCCGAGCAGCTGCGCCCCGCCCCAGACCTGGAAAGCAGTATCGACGCGCAGTGCATACGCGGCCTGGGCTCGGTGGGCGAGCGCATGCTCATCCTGCTGGACATCGAGCGCCTGATGGCGGGCGTGGACATGGGGCTGGCGACAGCAGCAAGCTGATGCACGCGAACCGACAAGCCATAGCCACGCCAACGGCACGCCGTGCCCATGTGCGCGTCGGTCAGCACCACACGGCGGCGAATGCCGAGCATGAGGACGCGAGCGGGCGCGAGTTTGCCTGGACGCAGACCGATTTTTCGCGCGTGCAGGCACTGATCTACCAGCGCGCCGGCATCAACCTGCACGATGGCAAGCACGCCATGGTCTACAGCCGCCTGTCGCGCCGCCTGCGCGAGACCGGGCACACCAGCTTTCACGACTACCTGGGCTGGCTGGAGGGCAGCGACGGGCCGGAATGGCAGGAATTCATCAACGCGCTGACCACCAACCTCACGGCCTTCTTTCGCGAGCAGCACCATTTCGAGGTGCTGACACAGTTGCTGCGCACGCGCCCGGATGGACCGTGGAATATCTGGTGCAGCGCCGCGTCCACCGGCGAGGAGCCGTATTCCATCGTCATGACCGCGCTGGAGGCGCTGGCACCGCGTGCCCCGTTCAAACTGGCGGCCAGCGACATCGACTCCAACGTGCTGGCCAAGGCCGCCCGCGGCGTGTACCTGCAAGACGGCCTCAAGGGCCTGAGCCAGTCACAGTTGCAGCGTTTCTTTCTGCGCGGCAAGGGCGATAACGCCGGCATGGCGCGCGTGCGCCCCGAGTTGCGCCAACCCATCGATTTTCTCAGCGTGAACCTGATCCGCGACGACTGGCCATTTCGCGAGCCTTTCGACGTGATCTTCTGCCGCAACGTCATGATCTACTTTGATGAGCCCACGCAGCGGCGCGTGCTCGAGCGCATGCACCGTGTCCTCAAGCCCGGCGGCATGCTGTTTGTGGGTCATGCAGAAAACTTCAGCGATTCGCGCGACCTGTTTGCCCTGCGCGGCAAGACGGTCTATGAGCGTGTTGGGTAGATAGGTCGTCTATGAACCCCCAGTCCATGGCTCCACCTCCGCAGCCCGGCGCGCTGACCGAGCGCAGGCGCATCCCACGCGTCACTGCGCTGGAGGGCGAGGCGCAGGCGCAGCCCGCGCAGACCCTGCAACAACTGAAGGCCCAAGCACGCAAGCCGGGCGAGGCCTCGTTTTTCTTCTTTGATCACCATTTTCAGCACAATGCCGCCAAGGTGTTGCCAGGCGAGTATTTTGTCGCCCGCGAGCCGCTGGCCATCATGACGGTGCTGGGTTCATGCATTGCCGCCTGCCTGTGGGACAGCCGCATGCGCGTCGGGGGCATGAACCATTTCATGTTGCCCGATGGTGATAACGGTGATTCTTCGGGGCGCTATGGCTCCTATGCCATGGAGCTCTTGATCAACGAGATGATGAAGCTGGGCGCGCGCCGCGAGACCTTGCAGGCCAAAATTTTTGGTGGCGGCCAGGTGATGGCCAACTTCACCACCATGAACGTGGGCGAGCGCAACACGCGCTTCGTGCAGGACTATCTGGCCACCGAGCGCATACCCGTGGTGTCCGAGGACGTGCTCGACATCTATCCGCGCAAGGTGGTGTTCTTTCCGGTGACGGGCAAGGCCATGGTCAAGCGCCTGGCCCATGCCCATCCAGAGGCGACGGCGCAGGAGGCACGCGGCAACGCCGCCAGTGTGGCGCGAGCCACCAGCGGCGGCTCCGTGGATCTGTTTTGAGATGAGAAAGCCAGCGATATGAAGCCCAAAATTCGCGTCATCGTGGTGGACGATTCGGCCCTGGTGCGCAGCCTGCTCGCCGAGATCATCAACCGCCAAGGGGACATGGAGTGCATAGGCACGGCCAACGACCCGTTGATCGCGCGCGAGATGATCCGCGAGCAGAATCCCGACGTGATCACGCTGGACGTGGAGATGCCACGCATGGACGGCATCGACTTCCTGGGCCGCCTGATGCGCCTGCGGCCCATGCCGGTGGTGATGATCTCAACGCTGACCGAGCGCGGCGCCGAGGTGACCATGAAGGCACTGGAGCTAGGCGCCGTGGACTTTGTCGCCAAGCCGCGCGTGGGCCTGAGCAGCGGCCTGAACGAGCTGGCCACGCAGATCGTGGAGAAGATCCGCGTGGCGGCGGCCGCCCATGTGCGCCGCATGCCGGTGCGCGCTGCCACCACGGCTGCCCACCCTGATGGAACGGCGCAGGCAGCGCCCGCGCCCGCCAGCGCCGCGACCCTGCTGGGTCGCGTGTCCACCGAGAAGGTGATCTGCATAGGTGCCTCCACCGGCGGTACCGAGGCCATACGCGAGGTACTGGTGCATCTGCCGGCCGACTCGCCGGCCATCGTCATCACCCAGCATATGCCGCCGGGCTTTACCACCAGCTTTGCCGCGCGGCTCAACAGCCTGTGTCAGATTACGGTGAAGGAGGCGGTGAACGGCGAGCGCATCCTGCCCGGCCATGCCTATATCGCACCGGGCGGCAAGCAGTTTCATATTGCGCGCAGTGGCGCCAACTATGTGGCCGTGGTCGATGATGGTCCGCCCGTGAACCGGCACAAGCCCTCGGTGGAGGTGCTGTTCAAGTCGGCCGCCACCGTGCTGGGGCGCAATGCCTATGCCATCATGCTCACTGGCATGGGCGCCGACGGCGCCGCTGCCATGCGCGAGATGAAGGATGCTGGCAGCTACAACTACGTCCAGGACGAGGCCAGCTGCATCGTCTTTGGCATGCCGCGCGAGGCCATCGCCCATGGCGCGGCCGACGAGGTGCTGCCGCTCACGCAGATTGCGCCGGCGCTGATTGCGCGCCTGCGTGGCGCCACCGACCGGCTGCACCATCGCATCTGACGACCATCAGGTCGAGAGCTCGGACCAGCGCTCCAGCGCCTGCATCAGCAGCTCCTCGATCTCGCCATCGCGTGCATGCAAAGCGGCGGCGCGTGTGCCGTCTCTGGCATACAGGCTGCCGTCGGCGAGCTCGTCGCGTATGGCGGTTTGCTCGGCCTCCAGTGCGTCAATCTGGGCCGGCAACTGCTCCAGTTCGCGTTGTTCCTTGTAGCTAAGCTTCTTTTTTTGTAGCTGTTCGCGCTTGTCTGTTATGCGTTTTGCTTCGTTTTGACTGGTATTCTTGGCGGCTGGCGCAGCACTGCCAGCCAGCTCGCCGCTGCGGCGTGACTGCGTCAGCCAGTCCTGCACGCCGCCTTCGTACTCGCGCCACAGGCCATCGCCCTCGGCCGCAGTGGTGCTGGTGACGACGTTGTCCAGAAAGCTGCGGTCGTGGCTCACCAGGAACACCGTACCGTCGTAGCTCTGCAGCAGCTCCTCCAGCAACTCCAGCGTGTCTATGTCCAGGTCGTTGGTCGGCTCGTCCAGTACCAGCACATTCGCCGGCCGCGCGAACAGTCGCGCCAGCAGCAGCCGGTTGCGCTCGCCGCCCGACAACGAGCGCACGGGCGAATGCGCGCGTGCCGGCGAGAACAAAAAGTCGCCCAGGTAGCTCTTCACATGTTTGCGCTGGTTGCCGATCTCAATCCACTCGCTGCCCGGGCTGATGAAGTCTTCCAGCGTGGCGTCCAGGTCGATGGCGTTGCGCATCTGGTCGAAGTACGCCACCTGCAGGTTATTGCCGCGGCGCACGTCGCCGCTATCGGGTGTGAGCTCGCCCAGGATGAGCTTGAGCAGGGTGGTCTTGCCGGCGCCGTTCGGGCCAATCAACCCGACCTTGTCGCCACGCAAAATGGTGGCGCTGAAATCGCGCACTATCGCCCTGTCGCCAAAGGCCTTGCTCACACGCGTGAGCTCGGCCACGATCTTGCCCTGGTAGCCGCCCTGGCCGCCCGAGGCGATGTCCATCCTCACGCTGCCCAGCGCCTCGCGCCGCGCCGCACGGTTGGCACGCAGCGCCTCCAGGCGGCCGATGCGGCTTTGGCTGCGCGTGCGCCGCGCCTCCACGCCCTTGCGTATCCACACCTCCTCCTGTGCCAGCAGCTTGTCGGCACGCGCGTTGATCACGGCCTCCTGCGCCAGTTGCTCTTCTTTTTGAGCCTGGTATTGGGCGAAGTTGCCCGGGTAGGAGCGCAGCTGCCCGCGATCGAGCTCCACGATGCGCGTGGCAATCCGATCCAGAAAGGCACGGTCGTGGGTGATGGTCACTACGCTGCCCTTGAAGGCCAGCAGCAGTTCCTCCAGCCATTCGATGGAGTCCAGATCCAGGTGGTTGGTGGGTTCGTCCAGCAACAGCACATCGGGCCGCGCCACCAGGGCCTGGGCCAGGGCCACGCGCTTCTTGGTGCCGCCCGACAGCGTGCCTATCAGCGCCTGTGGGTCAAGGTGCAGGCGCTGCAGGGTTTCCTCCACGCGCTGCTCCCAGTTCCAGGCGTCATAGGCTTCTATCTGCGATTGCAGCGCATCCAGATCCAATCCTGGGGCTCCGGACAAGTATTGCTCGCGCAGCGCAATGGCCTGCGCAATGCCTTGTGCCGCCGCCGCGAACACCGTGGCCTCGGGGTCAAGCTCGGGCTCCTGCGCCACATAGGTGATGCGCAAACCCTGCTGCACACTCAGGCTGCCGTCGTCCGCCTTTGCCAGTCCGCCCAGGATCTTCAGCAGCGACGACTTGCCCGCTCCGTTGCGCCCTATGAGGCCCACACGTTCAGCGGGCTCCAGCGCAAAGCTTGCGTGATCCAGCAGGGCTACATGCCCGAACGCCAGTTGGGCTTCCATCAAAGTAATCAATGCCATGGCCGAAATTATCGGCGGTGGTCGCAGTGCCCCCGCAGGGCGCACGGTGACGCTCTGCGCAAAAAAGCTGCGGTTTGGGATTTTTAGGGGTAAACCCGCGCTATACTTCACGCTTCGCTGCAGACAAGGGCTCTCACTGAGTTGCACCGGTCGAAGTGAATGGGAAGAGAAAATTTTCCCGCCTTGAGTTGCAAGATGGTTAAAACCCGATGTATACTTCAAGGCTTCGCTGATTGCAGCGGCTGGTTGTTGAGAGATGGCTGGTTGGTGCGTGATGCGGGGGTCGAAAGACCACAAAGTTTGACAGGACTTTAAAATCTGTTGTATAATTCAAGGCTTCGCTGATCGCAGCAGAGTAGGCAAGTTGAAAGCAATTTTGGCTTGTGGGATCGTTAA